>Ga0210405_10000157_pt1 | contig 95098 bp, 79 predicted proteins | sample IncBWH11MmetaG_FD_155492 | JGI IMG/M metagenome (GOLD analysis project Ga0210405, IMG submission 155492) | Forest soil microbial communities from Barre Woods Harvard Forest LTER site, Petersham, Massachusetts, United States - Inc-BW-H-11-M | ecosystem: Environmental > Terrestrial > Soil >... | reverse complement strand
GGCGCGGGTGGTGGCGCTGCAACTGCGGCAGGCGGATGGGAGTTTTGTAGAACCGCCGCCGCAGCCGATGAAGCCGGTGAAGTTCTTCAGCGGCGGCGGCGGCCTCTACTCGACGGCGGGGGATTACTTGAAGTTCGAGCGGATGGTGCTGAACGGCGGGATGTTCGGCGGCAAGAGGATTCTGCGGGCGGAGACGGTAGCGGAGATGAGTCACAACCAGATCGGCGAGATGAAGCTCGCGGAGTTGAGGAGCACGATTCCGCAGTTGATCAAGAATCCCGTTCGCTTGCCGGGTTCGCCCGACAAGTTTGGATGGGGATTCGGAATCAACAGCCGGGCGGTGGAAGGCGGGCGCGCGGCGGGGTCGCTGGCATGGGACGGCATCTTCAACACGTTTTTCTGGATTGATGTTTCCGGGAAAACCTGCGGGGTGGTGCTGATGCAGACGCTGCCGTTCAGCGACGATGGGGCGCTAGCGGCGGAGGAGGAGTTCGAGCGGGCGCTTTACGCGAACGCGGCGAGGTGATGCTCTGAGCGATCCGTTCGGTGGGCGGGTGGCCCGGCCTTCACACCGCAGAAGCCACCACACCTGAGGGTGCCCCCGTCCTTCGCGCACTTTGCGAAGGGCGGGTGCGGCGACGGCATCCACAACGGGCGGTGTAGAACGGACAAGAGTTGCGCCGGCAGCATCGCCGCCCACCCCTTCGGCAAGCTCAGGGCAGGCTCTTGCAAAAAACGCAAGGATGGGGCACCCTCCGTAGGAATGGTGCAAGGCAAAGACGGGCCACCCGCCCAGGTCTCCGTGCATCTGTCCCTTCGCTTAGAATTGAGATGTGGCCGAGTCTTTCAACCCGCGTGATATGGTCCTTCCGCCGTTTGTAACTTGCCCTAAGTGTGGCGAGCAGGAGTTCGGCGTCCATCTGATAGACGACGATCGCTATCTACGGCGATGTCGATCCTGTTGGCACAAACAGTTCCTCCCCCTTCCGAAACTGCGGAAGAAGATTATCTATCTCGACCAGTTTGTTGTCAGCAATCTGATGAAGCTCGACAATCCCGGATTTCAACGGGGCGATCGCCTCGTCAAAGAGCGTTTTTGGACGGACCTCCGTGACCTACTGATGCAGCTGCGCAAAATGCAGTTGATCTGTTGTCCTAACTCGGGGTCCCATGAGGTTGAGTCACGCATCTCACAGTTCAATGACGAACTGAAAAGGACTTACGAGGCGCTGTCCGGTGCCGTCCACTTCTATTCGTTTCACGAAATCGGTAGCCACCAGATCGGAGAGCTGGCCGTGGCCTGGTCTGAAAATCGTGAGCCTCATTTCGACTTCGATCCAAAGGGCGCGCTAACCAAAGACCCTCATGAGTGGTCGGAACGGTTTTATATCACCTTTGGCAATAACCCCTTTGTCGTTCCTGCCGAGCTGCAACAGTCCCGCCGGGAGGTGGAGTCGCATATTTCACGACTGTTCAGGGATGTGTGGGCCAAGGAGAAGCAGACGTTCGAGTATTGGTATGACCTGGAGCGGCGGGGATATCAAGTGTATCTATCTAAAGCCGTGATGAAGAGCCGAGAGGAGCGAGCACGGGTGATCCTGGCGTTCCGGCCAGGTGTCAAACCGTCTCTGGAAGATGCGGCCAGCATGATGTACTCACCTGCAGAAGCTCTTCATGAGAGCCTGAAACACGTAATGCAGTTTCCGCGCAATGGTGGGCTACGATCGCCCGAGGAGCGGAACAAACTGGAAAAGAGCTTTGGGGACGCCAACCGTATTTCCGAGGCGCCGTTCGTAAAATTGCAGGCACTCATGTACGCGTCACTTGCGATGCGAGCTGCCAGTGGTCAAAAGGAACTTCCGAACGAGGGCACCGCCACGGACATCGAGACCGTAGCACACCTGCTCCCCTACTGCGATGCGATGTTGATGGACAACGGCTGTAGATCGCTCCTGTTAGATGTGCCGAAGGAGCTGAGGCCGGCAGATGTGGCGAAGGTATTCTCTCCCAACATCAGGGAAGAGTTCATGACCTACCTTCGATCAATCCGCGATAACGTAACGCCGGAGCATCTCGCGGCACTACGAGAGGTTTACGGTGAAGACTATCTGAACCCTGCTCCTGCTAATCCTTCGACCGGCGCCACAGAGTGACGATTGGGGGGCAATGCGAGATGGGGCGGGTGCCCCGTCCTTCGCGTACTTTGCGAAGGGCGGGTACGACGACGGCATTCACAACGGGTAGTGTAGAACGGACAAAAGTTGCGCAGGCAGCATCGCCGCCCACCCCTTCGGCAAGCTCAGGGCAGGCTCTTGCAAAAAAACGCAAGGATGGAGCACCCTCCGTGGGAATGGTGCAATGCAAAGGTGGGCCGCCCGCCCTTTACATCGGTAACTGCTTGCCTTTTAACGATGGAATTATTTCATCAGCTTGCCTTTTTTCGTTCTAAGCTGCAAGCCCATATCTTATTGCCGCTTCAAGCGTATCGATGTTTATATCCTTTAGAGCTTTAAACCGAATGCAATATCCGGTCACGCTCGCCTTGCCTAGTTTGCTTCCATACGTTTTGGCCAGGTACTTCTTATCTTTGAGACCAAGAACATAGACAGAGATTCCAGTTTTGTTTCCGCTCACACCAATTTGAAAAAACTCTCTACTTTTTCCATTGGCATATTTTATTGTGTGAAATCCATATCCAATCGTAGGGTTGGAAACAGTATGATTTTTGCTGTCTTTACCATCGAAGAACCATAATTTGCATTCTGGTGACACTTGAAGTGTGAGCCGATGCAACTCGCGCATGTCACTGCGTTTTGACTCCGGCTGGCTGGTAATATACTTCTCGATTTGTTCTTGTACGTTCATGTGTTTCTGCTCCCAAGCTGCGCGCACGAGATTATACGACGTTTAATCCTTCTCCCCGTTGAAAGGGCGGTCTATCGGCGTTCATCCGCGTTCATTGGTGCGCCCACTGGATTCGCGCTGGAAAGACTACGAGATGCGAAAAGGGTTTACGAGAAAACCAAAAGCGGACGAGCCCACGACGCCGGTCAAGAACTACATCACGCCGAGCGGGCTGGAGCGCCTGAAAGATGAGCACCGGTTTCTGCTCACCAGGGAACGCCCGGCCGTGACGGAGGTGGTGGCGTGGGCTGCGGGCAACGGCGATCGCAGTGAGAACGCCGACTATCAGTACGGCAAGCGGCGGCTGCGGCAGATCGATGGGCGGATTCGCTTTCTCACGAAGCGAATCGAAGCCGCGGAGGTGGTGGACCCGGAAGCTCCGAGAGCGGGGCAGGCAGGGACGAAGACGAGGGCATTCTTCGGAGCGACGGTGCGGTATACCAATGCCGCGGGAGTATCGCGAGTGGTGAGCATCGTGGGCACAGACGAAATCGATCTCAGCCGCAACCACATCAGTTGGGTGTCACCTCTGGGGCGCGCGTTGATGAAGTCGGCAGCGGGTGACAGCGTAGTCCTTCAATTACCGGGCGGTACAGAATACCTGACCGTACTGGACGTGCGTTATGAGCGCATTCCTGTGGAACCGTTCCGTGAACCAACGAAGAAACAGCGAGATTAGCTTATCTGCACTTGCCTTGAGTTTTTCCGCAAGCTCTGAAGTCATGCTCTTCACGAATCCTCGTCCTGACTGGATTGCCTGTGCTCAGAAAGATTTCCACAGATTTATTTTTTTGATGTTCAGATGACCTTTACCCCGTTTTGGCTGGGTCCAATACTTGATATAGCCGGGTAACGGCGGACAGGCGAGTCGCCCGTCTCCACACTGGTTCCGTGGTGGTGGAGGCGGACAGCAGATTCCTCCGCCCTTTTCGCCGCTATCGCGGCTGCAAAGGGCGTCGGAATGACAAAGGTCTGGGTGAGGGAAGGGACATTTATGGCTGTGGAGGATGAAGATCCTGAGGCGGAGTCTGAGGTGGTGGATGAATGCATCACTATTATGGCGGGGGCGGAGGATTATCCGGAGAAGGAGCGGAAGCGGAAGAAGAAGGCGGTGGGGCCTTATGGAGACATCGAGAGCCGCGGGTGCCAGAAGAGGCGGGGCGAGATTGGGGAGGCGATGTTTCTGGCGAAGGCGGCGCGGATGGGGTTTGGGATTGCCACGCCTTGGGGCGACAGCTTGAAGTACGACATGGTGATTGATACCGGGGAGAGGCTGTTTCGGGTGCAGGTGAAATCGGCGCATAAGGTATCGGCGAGCAAGGGCGGGGGATACCATGTGCGGGCTTGCTCGCATAACCGGCGGCCTTACCGGGCTAAAGACATTGATTTGCTGGTCGCTTATGTGTTCCCTTTGGACGCGTGGTATCTTTTTCCGCCGCGGGCTTTTGTGAGGATGAAGTCGATGCGGTTGTTTCCGGTGCCGGGAGGAAGAAGTCGAAGTTTGAGGAGTATCGCGAGGCTTGGGAGTGTTTCGAAGGGTGCCCGTAGACGTTCGTTTCTCGTCATCGACTATCAAACTATCAAACTCATCCGTCCGAAAAATCTTTACCACAGAGGACACCCTTCGGCTGCGCTCAGGGCAGGCAGAGGAACACAGGGTAGATCCCTATAGACGTTCTTTCCATTTACACTTGCGAAATCTTTTTGTGTTATAGTTTGCGGGTTCGGTTGCACTCCGCTCACTTCGTCCCCCAAATCCCCCGCGGGGAAGACCACATTTCACGACTCCAGGGTGAACACCGTCTATCCCTTGGAAAACTTCGCATCGAAGGGAGCATTTATGGAAAACACAAAGTTTGGGAAGTCTCAGAGACATGCTGGTATTGGCGTTGCTGCGTTGGCGATGCTCGGGGCCATTCTTACGCTTGCAAGCACGGGGCTGGCCCAAACCGAGAGTGTGATTTATTCCTTTACCGGCGGTGGTGATGGATACAGTCCGGCGTCAAGTTTGATTTTTGACACAGCCGGCAATCTATATGGCACGACAACGTTTGGAGGTCCTCCGAACACGAGATACTGCGGCGGCAATGGCTGTGGCGTGGTGTTTCAGTTGTCACCGAATGGGACTGGGGGATGGACTTACAGTGTTGTCTATGCATTCACTGGCGCAGGGGACGGCGGAGAACCCTACGCTGGTTTGACCCTGGACGCGTTGGGTAATCTCTACGGTACGGCGTCCATCGGGGGGCCGTCGACAGCCTGCTCTGGTGGTTGCGGTGTTGTGTTCAAGCTTGCGCCAAACGGGAGCGGCGGTTGGACGTATGCCGTGATTCACGGCTTCCGCAACAGCGATGGCGCGAACCCCAGAGCCAGCATGGTCTTCGATAGTTCCGGGCACCTGTATGGCGCCACCTATTACGGAGGGGCGTCAGGATATGGCGTAGCCTTTCGACTGTCGCCAAATGGAACTGGAGGCTGGACGGAAATGGTGCTGCACAACTTTACGATTGGCGCCGACGGCGGATGGCCTGATTCCGTGGTTATCGATGCGGCGTCCGGCATTCTGTATGGCACGACTTATCTCGGGGGCACGCACGGACACTGCTTGAGCTCTGGATGCGGAGTCGTATTCAAGCTGTTTCGAGCCGCAGGAGCATGGCAGGAGCACACGATCTATTCCTTCATCGGCGGCAGTGACGGAGCCAATCCCGGGGGCATTGCTGAAGACGGATCGGGAAACCTTTACGTTACCGCAGCGTATGGCGGGGACCGCACGTGCAACAGCTACGGCTGCGGGACAGTGTTCAAGCTGTCGCCATCAAGTAGCGGCTGGAGTCGAAGCACGCTGTACTCTTTTAAAGGCGGCAGCGATGGAGCTTTCACGTTCGCTGGTCCAACTCTCGATGCTTCCGGCAACATATATGGAACAACCGCGAATGGCGGCACGGCGGGCACTGGAACGGTTTTTGAACTGTCTCCGTCGGGCGGCGGGTGGAATGAGACTGTACTTTATACTTTCACCAACGGCACAGGCGGCGGCTATCCTTTTTCGGGCGTGGCGCTCGATAGTTTCGGCAACATCTTCGGCGAAAGCAACAGCGGCGGCATTCCGGGAGATTGCTCCGCTTTTTTGGGTTGCGGCGTCGTGTACGAAGTCACGCCGTAGTCAGCAAGGAGAACTGTTGACTGTTGGTTGAAAATCCGAACGCACTTGGACCAGTTTTCAATCCACATCGTCCAGCCACAATTAAGTCTCCACCACTATTTCGAGCCGAGGCGCAGGAGTTCGGCGCGCAGGCGCGGGTGGCGCTGGGTTTGGCGGAGGTAGGGCATTTCATTGGGGGCGGATTTGGCGCGGATGATTTTGATTAGTTGATTTTTCTCGGCGGGCGTCCCGCTAGAGAGGTTGGGGATTAGGGCGAGGACTAAGGACCAGTTTTCCAAGGCTTGTTTTTGGGGTGGAGTCCAGTGGGCGGGGTTGAGTTTTAGGGCTCGGGTTACGGCGTTGGTAGAGGAGTGGCGGATCTTCGGGCTGTCGCCGTCGAATTGTTGTGACATGTGTCGGTTGATTAGCAGGCCGAGGTTGCGGATTGAGAAGGTGTCCCAGGGGCCGGAGTTATTCTTTCGCCCCTTCGGGGCTTGGTATTGCGGCGACGCCCCACCCACGGCTTGCGCCCCTTCGGCACGCTCAGGGCAGGCTGTGGGCTGCATTCTTTCGCCGCCTCGCGGCTGATCCATGCGACTCGCGAAAGCTGAATCCGCTTGTCCGCACATTTCATAGAACATGTGAGCTTCGGCAAGGCGTTTCAGGGTGCGAGGCGGGGTGCGGTATTTGGGGTTGACGGCGATTTTCTTTTCTTCTCGTTCACATAATTTCTGGAGGTCGGGGCGGCCGGGGCGGAAACCTAGTTTGCGGTAGAACCAGAAAGCGCCGGAGTCGATGGCTTCGTCGTTGTTCTGTCCGATCTGATAGGGATAAATCGAAAAACATTTTGCGGCGGTCAGGGCGCGGAGGCAGCGCAGGGCCTGGGCGTAGATCCAGGCAGTTTCGCCCTGGCGAAAGGTGTAGAAGGTGTTGAAGCCGACCTCGATCCATTCGCAGAGGCCGATGGCTTCGACGTAGTTGATAGGGACTCCGTTTTTCAGAGTGAAGCCGGCTAGATAGGCGCGGAGGGGAAGACGGCGGGCGGGTGGGAGTCCCCAGAAGTGCATGACGACTCCGCGGCCGAGGTTGGCTCGGACTACGGTGCGCGGATCGCCCAGCGTGGTGCCGTAGAGTTCGCGGTAGCGGACGACCATAACTTCGCGGATGGATTCGAGGACGGATTCTCCGGCTGCGGTGGAAAGCTTTTCGAGTTTGGGCGCAGGCTTCGCGAGTTCCTGCGAAAGAGAGACTTCGCTGCGCTGGATCAGCGGGGCGGTGTGGAAGTAGAAGCGGCGGGGTCGGGTCCAGTTGCGAGTGCGGGAGAGCTTGAGATTTTCCAGTCTCCAGCGGATTGGAAGATGAAGGGAGTCGTAGAGATCGGCTTGCTGCCGGGCGGGAAGCTGGATTCGATGGAAGCAGCTGAGGAGCCAGGGTAGGGGCGCTTGACGGCCTCGAGCGCTGTCCAGCCAGCGCTGCCAAGGAATGTTGGCTTCCACATCGGCATCTTCTTCCAAGAGCGGGATGAAGCGCGGCCAGGCGCTGGCGCGGGCGCGCTCGGCCTGGGGGTCGTCCCAGTATTCGTCCCAGGCAATCTCGACGTTGCGGGGAATGCGGCGAGCGAGCCATTGGGCTACATCGAAGGAGAGAGTGTCCTGCATGGTGGTGCCGGCGATGCCGGAAGCGTCGAAGTCGTCGAAGGGTGACATGTCGGCGACGGCGACGCGAAGTTTTTCGACGCGCTGGTGGAATCGGTTGAGAAGATTCTCGACACGTGGGACCAGAGAGGGCGAGTGCGGGAAGGCTCGGAGAAAGAGCAGGGATTCGTGGAAGCGGATCAGGTGACGAGGATTGTCGAGTTGGAGTTTGGAGAGTTGGTTGAGGAGTTTGTTGATTGGGGCGGCATAGGTGCCGCCGAAGGAATTCCTGGCGGCTTCGAGTTGGGTTAGGACTTGGCTGGGATCTGAAAATGTCGGCGGCATGGGCGGCGAGATAGTGTACCGCAGACAGCAAATCCCCACCCCTTCGACTTCGCCGGCAGGCTCTCGCAAAAAGCAATAAGGGTGGCGGAATGAGAGGGGAAATTCGCTCGCATCTTTTCCAACGATCCGGAGGAATTTAGGTGGATGCGATCACTATCAGCTTGGTTCATAGGACGGGGCAGTATTACAGCATTCTATGTAGTTGGTATGTTCGATGTCGAACAGTAGTTATAGGTTTGTGCGGAGCCGGGGGTGGCGCCGTTCGGGAGGGAGGGAACGCATGGCCGCCTGACTGCGCAGGCGCTCGACATGGTCATGGAGGGCAGTCCTGAGCTGGTCCAAGATAATAGATAGTTCATCGGGATCGGTAGTGGTCTTGGCCTGAGCACACAATTTGCGAATGCGATCTTCCAGGCGACGGGACCGGGAAAAGGAAGAGAGAAGGCTGCCGAGCAGGGTCCGGGCCGGTGGCTGCAAATGGTCCATGTGTCACCCAATCCGGCCAGATCTGAATTAGTTTCTGGGCTGCGGGGGCAAGGAAACAATCAGGTGGAAGCCGTATTTTACAGTGGGATCAGGAGTAGCCTTTCTTATTCCAGACTTCCCAGTCGGAGCGAGTGGCCTGAAGCATTGCTTCGGCGGCGTGGTGCAGCCACTTCGCTTTTTGTTTGGAGAGATGGCGGAGGATGAGTCTGCGGGCAGATGGTGTGCCGAGATGTATGTTGGCGGTTTCCCATCCCATGGCGTGCAGGAGGCGAAGCTCGGTGTCGGGAGCGCGCAAGGAAGCGAGTTCGACGCGGGAGCAGAGCGGGCCGAGGCGGCGAACGATCCATCGTCCGCGCAACTGGACGAAGGGATCGGGACAGCGGACGGCACGGTTGATGATGGTCTGGTAGAGGATTTCCGCGGGGCCTTCGTTCTTCTTACTGTTCAGAGTCTCAGCCCAGTGGGAAGAGGACGGGACCAGCGCTTTGGCTTCGCGGGCGATGCGGCCGCCGTGCCAATCGGCGATGGCTACATAGCGCGCATGGCCGAGACTGCCGAGCCCGGCGGTGCGGTGGGTGAGACGGAATGGGATGCCGGGCGCGGGCATCAGGTGCTGTAGGGCATCGATGGCGCTAACCGGGGCGGCGGTTTTGAGAGTGGGAAGCGCGTCCATTTTCTGCCAGAAGCGGACGGGATCGCGGAGTTCGCCTTCGGCGATGCGGCGGAGCCACTGATGCCTTTCCCCAAGCACGTAAGCGCAACCCTTTTCCTGGAGGGCCTCTCCGTATCCCTGAAGCATAGTGGTGCAGATGTCCTCGCGTTTGAGGGGAAGACGTCCGGCGTCGACGGCCAGATGGGCGCTGACGGCGAGGCGCACCAGGTCGATGGTGTAGGCCATGGGCCAGGCTTCGTCGAAATCGTTTACGCCCCAGATGAGGCGGCCTTCAACGTCGCGCCATGTACCGAAATTCTCAATGTGGAGATCGCCGACAGCCAGCACGTGCGGAGCTTTCGCAAGCTCAGGACAGACCTGCGGCCAGAGTTGCGCCCAGCGGTAGTAGGTGGCGCGGAGGAACATGAAGACGTCTGCCTTCATGTTGGAGTGCTTGAGACGAAGGTCCTTCTGGTCGATGTGCGTGCGTTGAGCCAGCCAATCTTCGAAATGGCGCGTGGCTTTGACTACGTTCATGCGGGCAACGATAGCGGCGGGGGAAGGGGAAGTCAATATAGAGCAGAACCTTCAACACAGAGAACACAGAGGGACACAGGGTAGAACTGAAGGAGAAATTTGGAGCCTCTGAGATGCTTTTGTGATCCCGGCATGTGCTTCTCGAGACCCGTCGGTGTGTTGCGGCTGACACAGTGTCCTCCGCAGTCCACTTTCCCCCGCCGAACATTTTCTGCTAACTCACTTGAATTCAAAGGTCTGGCGTTTGGTGCTTGTCCTGCCGTGTAGGTACGCGTGCGGGGGCGGGCGATGAAAGTAGCGAGCGAAACGACGACCAGCAGGGTGACGAGGCAGTGGATAGTTGCGGTTGTTGTTCTGGCGATGGCGGGTCCCTGCCTGGCCCAGGGTGATTTGTCTTCGAATGCTTCGAAACCCTCTGCGAGGCAACGTGCACGGCGGGTAGTGCTGGTGAGCATTGCCGACCGGCGACTGGCGGTGATCGAGGAGGGGAGCGTGCTGGCTTATTTTCCGGTGGCGGTGGGTGCGGCGGTGAGTCCCAGCCCGATGGGGGAATTTGAAATTGTGAACCGGGTTGCGAATCCGGCTTACTACCACGATGGCGTGGTGATGGCGGCAAGCGAGAACAGTCCCGTAGGCACGCGGTGGATTGGGTTGAACTTGAAGGGCTACGGGATTCATGGGACGAATGCACCGCGTTCGATTGGCCGGGCGGCGTCGCATGGGTGCATCCGGCTGAGGAATCGGGATGTGGAGCGGTTGTACGCGATGTTGCGTGTGGGCGATTTCGTGTCCATTCGCGGGGAACGAGATGAGGAGGTTGCGGAGGTGTTTGACGGAGCGGCAGAGGTCGCGAGTATGGACGCCGCTACGTCGCCAATGAGTGGGCAGTGAAGTCACTGTGCAGAGATTGAAATGCCTTGATGTGCCTCGGGTGGCGCATGCAGGCAAGGGGTCCTTCGCGTTGCTCAGGATGACAAGGCTAATCCGATCGTTGATCTTGGAGGGCATTATGCAAATGGTGATCACATTCATGGCGGTGGTGGCGGGCCTGATTTTTTCGGTGGCGGTGGCGTTGCTGGCGGAGGAATTCATTTTCGGGCAAGTGTTCCGGTTGTTCTTTGTGCGGCAGATGGTCCGAGAGATGGTTCCGCAGACGGTGCCGGCGAAAACCGGGCAGAAGCGCTAAGGCGCAAAGGAGAACTACGATGCTGGCGTTGAAGTATTTGCTGATTACCGGCGGCCTGGGGATGATGATCGCGGCCGTGTGCATTCTCACCTACGATCTGTATCGGGAAATACTGTACCGGCGGGCTCTGGAGACGCCGGGAGGGGCAGTAAGTGCGGCGCCTGTTGTGCTGCGGTGGCGTACTTCGCTGGCGCTGGCGATGCTGGCTTGGGGGCCATTGCTGGTGGCTTTCAGCATTGTGGTGGTGCCGAGTGGGATGGCTGGCGTGCGGGTAAGCCAGATGAGCGGGACCGTGCCGGGGACGCTGTATCCCGGAGTGCACATCGTGATGCCGCTGGTTGAGGATGTGGCGCTGTTCGATACGCGCGATCAGATCTTTACTACTGGCGTTTCCGAAGGCGGAAAGGCCGCGGCGAAGAATGTTTCCGCAACGGCACAACTTCTGCAAGTCCAGGCGAAGGAAGGACTGACATTGGGTCTAGCGATTACGGTGCGATATCGGCTCGATCCGAAGAGGCTGGATTACATCCAGGGGAATTTGCCACGTCCGGTGGAGAAGGAAATCGTGCCGCCGACTGTGGCCAGCGTGTGGCGCGAGATCGTGCCGAACTACACGGTGCGTGACGTTTTCTCGGCGAAGCGTGAAGAGGTGCGTCAGCGCGCGGCTGGGATGATCACGCAGAAACTCGCAGCGGATGGGGTCGTGGTGAAAGAGGTGATGCTGCGAGACATACAATTGCCGCCGGAATATGCGGAGGGACTACAGACACTTCTGCTGAAAGAGCAGGAGAACGACCGCATGGCGATAGAGACGGAATTAAAGAGTAAGGAAGTACGCATTGCCGAGTTGGAAGCCGAAGCTATGAAGGCGCGCCAAGTCAAGATGGCGGAAGGCGAGGCGCAGGTGCGTGTGCTGCGAGCCAAGAGCGAATCGGACGCAATGCAATATACACTGCCTCTCAAACAGAAGCAGATTGAACAGAGCCGCCTGGAGGCGCAGGCGCATAAAGAAGCGACCATCCAGAACGCGGAAGGCGATGCCCAGGCCAAAGTAATCGACAGCAAAGCCGAGGGCGAGCGCCGGAAGTTGCTGGCAGAGGCGGAAGCGGATCGCATCCGGGTGACGGCAGCGGCGGACGCAGAGCGGTTGCAGAGCGAAGCGGCCGTGCTGAAGGAAAATCCACTGCTGATTAACAAGATCGTGGCGGAACGGCTCTCTGACAAGCTGCAAATCATGATGGTGCCGGCGGATGGGAAGTTCTTTTTCGCCAACGACGTGCTGCGCGGCATGAATATGGCCAATCAAAGCGCGCAGACAGAACAGCAGCCGCGCTAGTTGAGTTGGTTGGAGACCATCCAACCAGATGGTGAGATATGATGCCAAGGATTCCTTGTGACAATCGATGGACTGGGTTTCCGCAGAGACACCGAACCGATGACGTTCCGGCGCAAACTGCTGCTGGTATTCGTGCTGACGGTATTCCTGTCGGTGGCGGCGGTGGCGTTCCTGGTGTCGGCAGTGACGCGGCGGGCTTTCGATCATAGTGAGGACGAGAGAACGGCGGCGCTGGTAACGCAGTTCCGGCGCGAGTTCAGCCGCCAGGGTGACGAAGTAGCGCGGCGCGTGGAGTCTATTGCGGCATCGGAGGCGGCGCACCGCATGGCGCTGGCGCTCAATCGCGCCCCGGCGGATTCTGGTCCGTACTTTGAGTCGGCGAAGACGAACGCGGAGAATAGTCGCCTCGACTTTCTGGAGTTTGTGGAAAGCGATGGAACCATAATCTCTTCGGCGCAGTGGCCGGCCAAGTTTGGATATCTCGAGGTCGCGGTTGACAGTTATCCCATCTCCCTTGACCAGGGAGCATTTCTGAAACAGGAAGCACTGCCCGACGGAACTGCGCTGGGATTGTTCGCAGTGAGGGCGACGCGGGTGGGGGAGCGACCGGTTTATGTGACTGGCGGGCGCCGTCTGGACACAACTTTTCTGGCCGGGCTTGATTTGCCAGTGGGCATGCGGGCTTTGCTGTATCAGAATCGCGCGGAGCGATTCTCGCCGGACCTACTGGTGGACCCCTCTGCTCCTATGGAGAATATGAGGCCCGCCGGAAAGCTGGGGCCACTGGTCGACGTGGTGCGGCAGTCGAAACAGGAAATGACCGGCGTGGTGCAGTGGTCGGAGGACCAAGCCGAGGATGAAGTGTTTCACGCCATCCCGCTACAGGGTGCGGGCAGTAATAAAGATCGGCCACTCCTGGCAATTCTGCTGATCGGCAACTCGCGGCGAGCGTATGTCGAGTTGATGCGGCATATCCGGTCGGCGGCATTGATGGGGGCAGGCGGAGGGATTCTGTTGGCGATCCTTCTGAGCAGTTGGGCAGCGGCGCGGGTGACGCGGCCTGTGGAACAGCTAGCGCATGCCGCGCAGGAAGTCGCGGCGGGAAATTGGAATGCGCGGGTAGACGTGTTGGGCGATGATGAACTGGGGCAATTGGCAGATTCTTTCAATCGCATGACTACCGAGTTGCTCGGACAGAAGGAGCGCCTGGTGCAGGCGGAGCGCGTGGCGGCGTGGAGGGAACTGGCGAGGCGGCTGGCGCATGAGTTGAAGAACCCGCTGTTTCCGCTACAGCTCACAGTGGAGAATCTGGTGCGTGCACGGCAGCAGAATCCCGAGCAGTTTGACGAAGTCTTCCAGGAGAGTTCGAGAACGCTGCTGGCGGAGATCTCGAATCTAAAGGGAATTATTGGGAAGTTCAGCGAGTTTTCGAAGATGCCGCAGCCCCTGTTGCTGCGGGTGCAGGTGAACGAGGTGGTTCGGGGCGTGATGCAGCTTTGTCAGGCGCAACTGGAGGCACCAGGACGTGCGAAGATCAATTGTGAACTGCATCTCGATCCGCATCTGGAAGCGGTGGCGGCAGACGCGGAGTCGTTGCATCGGGCGGTTTCGAATCTTGTGCTCAATGCGATGGACGCGATGCCACAAGGCGGGACACTGACACTGCGAACCCGCGACCGAGACGGGAAAGTTCTAATCGAGATTGCGGATACCGGATCGGGATTGACGCCGGAGGAGTGCGAGAAGATATTTACTCCTTATTATACGAGCAAGCAGCACGGTACCGGTTTGGGGCTGGCCATTGTGCAGTCGGTGGTGAGCGATCACGGGGGGAGAATCCGGGTGCAGAGCGAGCCGGGACGAGGGACGACATTTGTGATCGAACTGCCGAAGGGATTGGATCCGGTGCACAATGCCGGATGAGGCAGTCCAGAGCCGGGAGGACGTTTGCCAACGAAAGCACATCTGCTGATTGTGGACGATGAGGCAAACACACTGGCCTCGTTGTCGCGTGCGTTTCGACTGGCGGGTCACGAGGCCACGGTGTGTGACAACGCGAGCAAGGCGCTCGAACTGTCCAAGGCACAGAAATTCGACCTGGTCCTTTCCGATGTAGTGATGCCCGGAAAAGGTGGCTTGGCGCTGCTGGAGGAATTGAAGGCGCAGGGAGTGACCGCGCCCGTAGTGATGATGTCAGGACAAGCGGACATCGAGATGGCAGTGCGAGCCACACGGCTGGGCGCGCTGGACTTTCTGGAGAAACCGATCTCCACCGAAAAACTTTTGCTGACGGTGGAGAATGCGCTGAAGTTGCAGCGTCTGGAAAGCGAGAACCGTCAACTCAAGCAGCGGCTGGGCAAGCATGAGATCGTGTGGCAGGGCGCAGCCATGCAACGCGTGATGACGCAAGTGGAGCGCGTGGCAGCGAGTGAGACGCGCATTTGCATCCTGGGAGAAACAGGCACGGGAAAAGAGCTGGTGGCCCGGACGATTCATGAACGCAGTGCGCGGGCGGGTGGTGCGTTTGTGACGTTGAACTGCGCGGCGGTTCCGGCGGAACTGATTGAGTCGGAACTCTTCGGTCATGAGAAAGGCTCCTTCACCGGGGCGGCGGGACGGCATATTGGAAAGTTCGAGCAGGCCGATCACGGCACAATCTTTCTGGATGAGATCGGCGATATGCCGCTGGCCATGCAGGCCAAGCTATTGCGCGTGCTGGAAGAAGGAGAAGTGGAACGCATCGGCGGCGACAAGCCGGTGAGCGTGGATGTGCGGGTGGTGGTGGCAACGCATCGCGATCTGGAAGCACGGGTGCGGGAGGAGAAATTCCGGCAGGACCTGTTTCACCGTATCTATGTTTTTCCCTTGATATTGCCGCCGTTGCGTGAGCGGCGGGAGGATATACCGGCGTTGGTCGAGCATTTCGCGGCGCAAGTCAGCGCGCAAAATGGATGGAAGGCGGTGCCATTTTCCGCTGAAGCAATGGCTGTGTTGCAGTCGCACGCCTGGCCGGGGAATGTGCGCGAGTTGCGCAACATGGTGGAGCGGCTGATGCTGCTGGCTACGGATGGCCAGGTTGATCTTGCGACCGTGCAGATGGCGTTGCCGAAGGGCGGAAGCGCGAGCGTTGGAGGTTCTTCCGCGTTCTCGTCGGGACCGCTGGCCGGTCGTGTAGACGCTTTTGAGCGGGAAGTGATCCTGGCAGAGTTAAAGCGCAGTAACTCCAACGTGAGCCTGGCAGCGAAGTCGTTGGGGTTGGAGCGGAGTCATCTTTATAAAAAGGCGGAGCAGTTGGGAATCGATCTGCGAGCCATGCGGCGGGAACAGGACTCGTCGCGCGAGTAATTTTCGTATTCTAAACCTGCACCTCAGGAGATTGCATTGGCCGGAACCGCGCGTCGTGCGATGGTTTGTCTTCCCCTGTTCAGTTTCCTCACTCTCCTTCTCTTTTTTTCCGCCATGGCACTGGCTATCGAGCCGCCTTCTCCGCCCACTTATGGAGTTCGCATGGAGCAGGCGTGGATTCCAATGAAAGATGGAGTGCGGTTGGCAGCAACCCTGTACATGCCCGATGGAGCGAAGCCGGGAGAGAAGTTCCCTGCCCTGCTGGAGTATTTGCCTTATCGCAAAGATGATGGCACGGCGGCCGGTGACTATCCCAAGCATGCGTATTTTGCGCGGCGTGGGTATGTGAGTGTGCGAGTGGATATTCGAGGATTTGGCGCAAGTGAGGGTGCACCGCCGGAACGCGAATATTCAGAACAAGAGCAGGTGGATGGAGAACAAGTAATTGCGTGGCTGGCGCATCAATCGTGGTCGAACGGGAACGTGGGAATGTTTGGCATTTCGTGGGGCGGATTCACTGCGCTACAGATGGCAATGCGGCATGCGCCAGGGTTGAAGGCGATTCTGGCGACGGATGCGACGGCAGAGTTATTTCATGACGATGTCCACTACGTGGACGGCATGGCGCATATCGACGAGTTCGAATTGAACATGGATATGGCGGAAGGATGGACAGGCGCGCCGGACTACACACTCAACGAAAACGTTCTGGGCCCGCGGTTCGATACTCCACCCTGGTCCCTGCTTTATCTGAGGCATCAGCATGATGGGCCGTTTTGGCGTGAGCGGGTTCGGCCGTTGAAGGAAATCACAATTCCCAGTTTTCTGATCGGCGGATTGCTCGATGGATATCGCGACAACGTGCCGGACATGCTGATCCAAGCGAGCGGGCCAGTGAAAGCGATCATTGGACCATGGAACCACACATTTCCAAACGATGCGGTGCCTGGTCCGCAAATCGAGTGGCGCAATGAGGCTGTCCGCTGGTTCGATCATTGGCTTAAGGGGCGGGACACAGGCGTGGAACACGATCCGCGGTTGGTCATTTATATGCAGCACTGGCATCCGCCGGATCCTGGTCTGGAAAACGTGCCGGGCGAATGGAGACGGGAGGATGTCTGGCCGCCAAAGGATGTGAATCCCTCAACCTTATTCTTGCAGGCAAATCATTCGCTGGCGGAGAGTACGGCGCAGGCGGATACGCATCAACTCAAGTATGTGCCTTCAGTGGGCGTGGAGGCAGGATTCTGGTGGGGCGAGTTGCTGAGCGATCCCCGGCCAGTCGACGCTTTCAGCCTGGTGTACGATTCGGCGCCATTGCAGGAGGCTGTGGCCATCCTGGGGCGCCCGCACGCGTTGCTGCGGGCCTCGGCCACGGCACCGTTGGCGGATTGGTTTGCGCGCCTCTCCGATGTGGCGCCGGATGGAACGGTCACGCAAATCACGGGCGCTGGGATCAACGGGGCACAACGGGATTCGATGGGCGACCCGCGCGATCTGGAGCCGAGTAAAGTCTATGCCCTCGACATCGAGATGCATTTGACGTCGTGGGTATTTCCCAAGGGTCACCGAATTCGCGTGGCGATTTCGAATGCGTTGTGGCCGATGATGCTGCCTACGCCTTACTCCATGACGACTTCTCTAGAACTGGGGAGAAGCGATGGGTCGCGGATTGTGTTGCCGGTTGTGCCCGAGCGCGGCGTTGTCCCGCCCGCATTTTCACCGCCGGAACCCTTCGAGGAACGCCCGGATGTTAAGACTGAAGGCTTTCCCTGGCCGGGCGAGTGGACCGTCGAGCGGGATGAGGCTCGCCACAAGACGACCGTGCACTGGAAAGGAAAAGAAGGAAGCAAATATCCGTGGGGAACGGAAGCGGACTATGAAAATCTGACTTACGCCGCCGATGACGCGCATCCGGAGACCTGCTCTGTGCAGGGTGAGGCGGAAACTGTGTTTGCACTGAAGGGGCGCACGTTGACCTGGCGCGGACATTTGCTGGTAACGACGGATCGGAAGAATTTTTATTACAAGTACACCCGCGAGTTGCTGAAGGACGGGACGATCATCAAATCAAAAACGTGGCAGGAAACGATTCCTCGGGACCATCAGTGATACGGAGACGCAGCAAGACACATCTCTGCTGCCTCGCTGACTAGTCAGCGGCAGCAAATGAATGCGCGAAGCCACCCTTGAGATCGGCCGCCAGCAGACGATGAAATAGTTGTTCTCCTGCTTCACGGCGTACGGAGAGGCGTCCGGCGCGATAGGCGCGCGATTTCAGGCCACGCTGCACGTCCTCGCAGATGCCGAGATCTTCCTCCTGCACGCGGTTGCCCACGTTCACCGACTGCTCGTTATATTCGCGGGCGGCGTCGCTCGTGTCTGCGAAGTAGAAATCGAAGATTACATGGCAGTGATCCACGTCGACGGGAATCACGAGATTCGTGTCCATGTATCCCGCGTAGCAGTTGATCATCAGGTTGGGATGCTGCCAGAAATACCAGGCGCGGTCGCCCTTGCGCGAAGCGCCGGTGGCGGCATCCTCGTCCGAAGCGACCATCGGGCTGGATTGCAGGCAGTAACGGTCTTCGTTCTCGATGGTGTACTGCTTGTAATCCAAAACGGAATTCAGGCCTTTGTGCAGATGGGGAACGTGGTAACCGCCGTCGAGGTAGTTATCGACGAAGACTTTCCAGTTGCAATTAATGTCGTAAGTGCGGCGGTCGAAGTAATGCAATTTGCCGATGCCTAGAGACAAAACACGTTTCACGAGGCCGCCAAGAAAATCGGCGAGTGGCGCGGCGTGGTTGTCGAGGTTGACGAAGACAAAGCACTCCCAAGTTTCGACGCGGATGGGGACGAGACCGTTCTGCGCGCGGTCGAAATTCTCGACGCCGTCAAACTCGGGCATACCTTTCAGCGAGCCGTCGAGCCCGTAGTTCCAGCCGTGATAGGGACACTGCAAACGCGAAACCTCGCCGCAGGGTTCGGTTACGACGGCAGCGGCGTGATGGCGGCAGACATTGAAGAAGGCGCGCAGAACGCCATCATTGCCGCGGACGACCACGACCGGCTCACCAGCAACCATGGTGCTCACGAACTGCCCTGGAGTTTTCACCAGATCGGTGCGAGCGACCAGTTGCCAGGTCTTGCTGAACACGCTTAGACGTTCGAGTTCCGCGATGCGAGGATCGACGTACCAGGCGGCGGGTATGGTGGAAGCTTGCGACAGCGGGGCGCGATCGTCGTAGCTGGACAGAATCTGCTCGATAGAAGTCTGCATGGTCTGACTGTTCTCAACATTGAGTCTAATATCAAATTCGTTTTTCGGCTCACGTGATCCCGCTACAGCGCCCTTGGCCTGGCACCAAGATCAGCGCCGGCGATCTTTCGCAGGACGGGGCGACCGCGGACTTGCGGCGCTGCAGCGGAACCCACGGCGCGCTGCAGGAGTGCCAGAAATTGCTGAATCCGCGCTTCCTTCTTTTCCGGCATCTCCCCCTGCCTGCGGAAAAGGCCGGGATCAAGTTCGGCAGTGAGCAAGGCATCCTGGAAGCGCTCAATGGTCCAGTCGAGGATCGAGACAATCATTTCAACATCCATGTCCTTGCGCAGTTCACCGCGCTCAATGCCAAAGCGCACAAACGCGACGGTACCGTAGGGATCCTCGGTGGTGAGAAAGCGATTGATTTCGCGCTTCAAGACCAGATCGGTGCCATAGTTGCCGAGCAGCGAAATGCGATAGGGGATCCAATCTTCGCGCAACAAATGTTCGGTGCGAACCAGCCAATAGTACAGAACCTCGAAAAAGCCGGCGGAGCGCACATCGGCGGGCGCATCCAGATATTTCGAGAAGGAGCGCACCGCTCGCTTGTAGACTTCGAAGAAAAGTCCGTCCTTACTGCCGAAGTGTTGGAAGATAGAGCCTTTCGCGATGCCAAGAGCGGCTGCGATATCGCCTACGCGGGCAGCCTGATAGCCGTTCTCTGCAAAGTGCTGCATGGCCGCGTCGATGATGCGGGAGCGCTTGGCCTCGGATCGGGGGCGAGGCGCGTGGTGGCGCATGTAACGCGGCGGGGTGACGGGATTGCTGGCTATTCCGCTCATGGGTGACTCCAAGTCATGAGAGCATATAGGAGCCCTTTCTAATTTTCAACTTCATTTTTATTGGTTAGTGCAGTAAGGTATGGTTCCGCGGTTTATGCTCGCGTGACTTTGGGTCAGATTGGTGAAATCGGCTTCCACCTCTATTTACGACGCGATCATTGTAGGCGGTGGCCACAACGGGCTGGCTGCGGCTGCCTATCTTGCGCGGGCGGGTCTTTCGACGCTGGTGTTGGAACGTCGCGAGATTGTCGGCGGATGTTGCGTGACTGAGGAGGTCGCTCCCGGATGCCGGGTGTCGACGACCTCTTATATTGCCAGCATGCTGCGCCCGGAGGTGATCACGGAGCTACGGCTGGCCGATCATGGCTTGCGCATGATTCCCTGCGACCCCGCGATTCAGGTTCCCTTCCCCGACGGGCACGTGGTTCCGTGGTGGGTGGATCGGGAACGGGCGAAGACTGAGTTTGGAAAGATATCCTCGAAAGATGCGGCGCGGTTTGTCGAGATCGACGATCAATTGAAAAAACTGGCGCGCTACCTCCAGCCGTTCTTCATGGAGCCTCCGCCGGAGATTGACACGTCGACAATGAGCGGATGGAACGATTTGTTCCGCGTGGGCAAGAGGCTTCGCGGAATTTCCAGCATGGAGATTGGGCAACTGATTTCGTTTCTCACCGGCAGCCTGGGAGAGTTCCTCGATCATAACTATGAGTCGGAAAAGATGAAGACGATGTTCCTTGCCAATAACGTCTACGGCAAGCATGGAGGGCCGTATCAGCCGGGCACGGCCATCGGGCTGATGTTTCACCTGCTGAGCGGCGGGGGACACGAACTGCAAGGTTTCTACGGACACGTGATGGGCGGGATGGGGTCGATCACTCAGGCTCTGGCGGCCGCCGGAAAGAAGCTGGGCGTCGAGATTCGGACCTCCGCTTCCGTGGCGCAGATTGAAGTGCGCAACGGGCGAGCCTATTGCGTTGTGCTGGAGGACGGCAGCGAAGTTCGTGGGCGGATGATCCTTTCGAACGCCGACCCCAAGCGAACTTTCTTGAAATTGGTTGCGGCAAGGGAATTGCCGGAAGACTTTCTGTTTGCCGTGCGCGGAATCAAAATGGATGGGCCCTGCGCCAAGGTCAACTTCGTGCTGGCGGAAGAGCCGCGGTTTACTGGAACGTCGCCGCAGGCATCGCCGCTGGAGCGCACATTCTACACGCTGGTTCCGTCGCTTCAGTTCGCGGAGCGCTGCTATGATATCGCGAAGTTTGGCAAGATTCCCGAAGAACTTTGGGTGGATTGCGTAGTTTCATCGAACGCAGATCCATCGCTTGCGCCGCCTGGCAGGCACATCCTGACCTGCTTTGTGCAGTATGTGCCTTACCAACTGCGCGAGGGAAACTGGGACGACAAGCGGGCCCTGCTCGGTGATCGCGTGGTAAAGAAGATTGCCGAGTACGCGCCCAACGTGCCGGGCGCGATTGTGACACGGCAGGTGCTTACGCCGCTGGATCTGGAGAGGACTTACGGATTGACCGAGGGGAATATTTTCCACGGCGACCTACGACTGGAACAGCTCTTCTTCATGCGTCCGGTGCCGGGCTGGGCGCAGTATCGCACACCGGTTCGTGGGCTCTATCTGTGCGGAGCGGGAGCGCATCCCGGCGGCGGGGTCACGGGCGCGCCGGGACGAAATGCGGCTCTGCAGGCTTTGCGGGATTGGAAGAAAGGTCACTTCAAGAAAGCAGCAGCCTGAGTTCCGAATCAAATGGTGATTGATGAATCAGGAGCGAGTATGAAGAAGAAAGGCATTCTGGAACGACTGAAGGAAGGCCCAGTGTTGGGCGACGGCGGATATCTGCTGGAGTTGGAGAAGCGCGGGTGGGTGCGCGCGGGCCCGTTTACGCCAGAGGTTGTGCTGACGCATCCCGAAGCGTTGCGGGAATTGCATGTTGAGTTTCGTGAAGCCGGATCGGAAGTGCTGCAAGCCCTGACGTTCTATGCCAGCCGGGACAAGCTGGCTACGGTGGGCCTTGAAGATCGATTGCAGGAGTTGAATCGAGCGGCGGTTCGCATTGCACGCGAAGTTGCGGGGGACCGTTGCCTGGTTGCGGGAAACTTGAGCTTGACGTGGATGTACGAACCCGGCAGCGCGTCAGCCGCCGATCGAGTGCGGAGGACATTCGACGAGCAACTGGCCGTGCAAGTTGAGGAAGGCGTCGACTTCATCATCGGCGAAACGTTTTCCTTCCTCGGAGAAGCGCTGATTGCGGTAGAGCGCGGGAAGAAAACCGATCTACCTACGATGGTCACGATTTGCTTCGAAAACAAAGATGAGACTACAGACGGCGAGAGCGCTGCCGACGCAGCAAAAGCGTTGTTCGATGCCGGCGCCGACATTGTTGGCATGAACTGCCTGCGTCCACCGGAACACATTTTGGGTGCGATGGAGCAGATGCGCAAGGCAGTGTCAGGCTATCTGGCATGTCAGCCGGTCGCATACCGCACTCCAAAGGAAAAGCCTGACTTTACCAGCCTGCCGGAGTTTCCTTACGGGTTAGATCCGCTGCAGCTTACGCGGAAGGAGATGGCAGACTACGCGGTGCAGGCACGCGAGATCGGGATCAACTTCATCGGCGCGTGCTGCGGCACGGTAGCCATGCACATCCGGGAAATGGCGCGGGTGCTGGGCAAGTTACCCGAGGACTCGCGCACATGGAAGAAGGGCGGAGAGAAACCAATGTCGGCTTACGAGTACTACGACCACGACAATCCGAAAGCAGGCAGCCGTACCTAGCCCGCTCATCGACAACAACGCGAGCAGGCGCTGTGGTCAGGGCCTGCTCGATTTGTTTGCAGGCCAGATCAACCCACGTTGCGCAGCTTGGGTTCTTCCGCCCTCACGAGCGGCTCATCCACGAGATGCTCGCTGAGGAACCAAACCTGCAATTCATTAGCACGCAAGAGGTCGCTGACGACCAAATCGTTGGTCCCGGCATCGCCTAGGTTATCCGCACGTTCCGCCAGTTTGCGGCAATGGCCGATGATGATCTGGTGCGCATCCAGCAGACGGGAAATCTGCACCGGCACCTCTTCCCTGCCCCGCGGAGGTCGTTCAATGCGCGTAGTTTCGGCTACATCGGCTGCCATGGCAATCGAGACGCCGCCGAGCAGTTGTATCCGTTCGGCGATCGTGTCCACGATTTCCGATTGTTCTTCGTAGTGTTTGTCAAATAAGAGATGCAACTGATAGAAGGTTGGTCCGGCAACTTGCCAGTGCGACTTCTTGTAGAGATCGCGCAGCGTCATGGTGTCGGCTAACAAGAGGTTGAGTTGTTCCGTCATTTCCAGGCGAACCGGTTCCTCCAGATCGAGCGGCAACATGTGCGAAACAGTGCCGTACTCTTGGATTTCAGCGGCACGCTGGTGAAGACGAGGCTGCGCACTCAAGTCCCCTCGCTCGGTGGTGGGTGCTTTTGCGTATCGATCTTTCTTGGCCATAGATGTGTTCTCCTAACTGCGCACTACCTTGGGACTTTTAACACACAGAAACTCGACTCCTTTTCGATGCCAAGAACTGTGCGTTGGATGCGACTGGCTTCTCGAAAGAAAATTGATATCGCTCTTCGAATACATTCGCCAAGCCTCCAGGCTGAGGACGCGAGACAAATGAGAGGCAGCGGACGTTTGACGATGTCGAGGGCATTGTTTATGATCAAAGTGCGGGGTGGAGCAGTCTGGTAGCTCGTTGGGCTCATAACCCAAAGGTCGGTGGTTCAAATCCACCCCCCGCAACCAACCTCAAGCACTTTCCCTTCAATCACTTGAAAGCTGTTCGTGGAACAGACTTGGCTTCCGCTGCTGTCATCGGGCGATCGGCGCCGTCCACTCCAGTGTACTGCTAAGCCGCGGCCAGATAGACGTAGCGCAGAATAAATAGGATCGTGAGTATCCATACGAGCGGGTTTAGTTCGCGAATCCTCCCAGAACCGATCTTCACGATCGTGTAAAAAATCAAACCCAGGCTAAGGCCGGTTGCGATGCTGAAGGTAAGCGGGGTGGCGAGCATGGTGACAAACGCGGGGACGGCCTCACTGAATTCCTGCCAGGCGATTTTTGCGATGGATTGCGTCATCAGAACGCCAACCAAAATCAGCGCAGGGGCTGTCGCGTAGGCGGGAATTGCAGTGGCTAGCGGTGAGCAGAACGTGGCCAACAAGAAGAGACCGGCAACGGCGACATTGCTCAGGCCGGTGCGTGCTCCGGCGGCGACTCCGGCGGCGCTTTCGATGTAACTCGTCACTGTGGAAGTTCCTGTCAGCGAGCCGAAGATGGTTCCGACAGCATCTGCCACCAAGACCTTGCCTACCCGTGGAATCTTGCCGTCTTTGATGAAGCCACCTTGTTCGCACACTCCCACGAGGGTGCCAACATTATCGAAGAGATCCACAAACAGGAATGCGAACAGGATTTCGAGCAAGCCGAGATGGCTCGCGCCGCGAAAATCGAGCTGCAAGAAAGTGGAAGAGGGATGTGGCATCGCGAAGATGGCTGTGGGGGGGAGCGTGATCCCGCGAAGAATTCCAAGCGCCGCGGTTCCGAAAATGCCGATGAGGATGGCTCCATGGAATTTTCTGGCCATCAGGATCAGCGTGAGGACCAGGCCAAAGCAAGCCGTTTGAACTTCCTTGTCGGCGAAGCGGCCGAGGCCAACGTAGGTGGCTGCGTTCGCCACCACGAGCTTCGCGTTCCGCAGTCCCACAAAAGCGATGAACATTCCAATGCCGGCGGCAGTCGAGTGCTTCAGGCAGTCGGGCATGCCGTTGACGATCTGCTCGCGAAGGCGCGTCACAGTCAGCAGCAGAAAAAGAACGCCTGAGAAAAACACCACCGCCAGCGCGGTTTGCCAGGGAACATGCATTGCGATGCAAACGGAATAAGTGAAGTAGGCGTTCAGAGACATTCCGGGCGCCAACGCGATGGGATAGTTGGCGTACAGTCCCATGACCAGGGTAGCCGCCGCGGCCGAGACGCAGGTCGCGAAGACCACGCCCTCTGGCGGCATTCCTGCCTGAGCAAGAATCTGGGGATTCACGACGATGATGTAAGCCATCGTGACGAAAGTGGTGAGACCGCCAAGCATCTCCTGTTTTACGGAGGTCTGATTCTCGGCGAGCTTAAAGTAGCGATCGATCAATCATCCCCCGGGCTGAGATTGGCGGCGTGCGAACAGACTCAATAGGCAATCTTGTTGGGCTTGCTTTCCCATGCACGAAATGCTGCTAACGCCTCTTCCCTCATCATCTGGATCATCGGAATCTTACGTTGCGAATACGGCTGTGCGAGTTCGCGGTAGATCAGTGAATCGTCAAATCCGATCCTGGAGGCATCTGCATCGGCATTGGCAAAATAAACGCGGGAGAGCCGAGCCCAGTAGATTGCGCCCAAGCACATGGGACACGGCTCGCACGAGGTGTAGATCTCGCAGCCTTCAAGATCGAAAACGCCCAGCTTCTTGCAGGCGTCGCGAATGGCGAGTACCTCCGCGTGGGCGGTGGGATCATTCCTCGAAGTGACCTGATTCGTGCCCTCGGCAACGATCTTGCCTTCTTTGACCACAACCGCACCGAAAGGCCCACCGCGGTCCGAGAGGACATTGTCAATCGAGAGCTGAATGGCGCGGGCCATGAAAGGATTATCCATGTGTTCGCTCGATACGCTTGTCGTCAGGAGTTTGATGGCGCCAGCAACTCGTGAATCTGCGGATCAGTCACATCGGACTCTCTCGAAGTCGCTTGGCTGAGAAGCGAGTATATGCCGGGACTCAGAATTTCGTAAAATGCTGTCGGATTCCGGTGACCGGGCGAGAGTACTCCTTACTCCTCCCCGATATCTTCGTGCCACACGGCAGGATGTCCGCGGATATACTCGCGCAACAAGAGAGCGCACTCTTCGGAATCGAGATCGATGACCTTTACGCCAAGCGAGCGGAGCCACTCCACGCCGCCCTGGAAGTTTCGGCTCTCACCCACTACCAGGGTACCGAAACCAAACTGCCGCACCAGCCCGCTGCAATACCAGCAAGGCGCAAGCGTAGTGACCATGATTAGCTGGCGATAGCTGCGCTGGCGTCCCGCACTGCGGAAGGCATCGGTCTCGCCGTGTAACGAAGGATCGCCGTTCTGTACGCGGCGGTTGTGTCCGGCGCCGATGAGATTGCCGCTCGCGTCAAAAATCGCGGCACCGATGGGAATCCCGCCCTCAGCCAGCCCCTTGCGGGCTTCCGCCAGCGCCGTCTCCAGCATCGCAGAGTAAGCGGAATCGGACATTCGTCCTTGAATTATATGTGGAAGCCGGAAAACCTTCGAACAAGAAGGGTGCCTGGGCGGCTTTTTCTTCGACTGTTAATCTAGAGAACCCCAGCTTCCATTTGGGCGATCGTGGCATCAGAATTCCATGCCAGGCGAATTGAATTCGAGAGTGCACCGGCCCATCGGCCACTACTTCAGAACTCCCCCGGAACCCTCGCCGGCGCCGATTAAAGAACCGCCAAGCCCGTTGGAGAATCCTGACGCTCCGGTCCGCGAGCCTGATCCCGAGGAGCCGGCGCAGATCTGAGTTGTGCAGTGTGCTTCTTCTTTCCGGTCTCCGGCGGCTAGGTCGTAACGACGGCCGTCACTGAGATCGTTTTCCCGTTCAGTGAGCCGATAATCCTGACGCGCTTTCCCGCCGCTCGCTTCAGCACAAACAAATCGCCGTCGAGTAGATAGGTAGTGTCGCCGTCAACCAGGACGAAGTGCTCACCTGCGCGTATGCAAATTATCGTGCAGTCGGTGGCCGTCTCGCCGATCGCCGTAGAATGTTTGGCACCGCAATGTGTGTCCGTGATCATGCCCTCATAGGTTTGCGGCTGGATGGCAAAAGACGGCTTGCCCTGACCCGATTCCGGCTCGCCACTTGCCCCCACAATGGTAGTTCCCAGCGCCAGGACAAAGGCAAATGCGCGCACCGCTGGCAAAGCTGCCTTCCATTGGCTAGTAGTGAGCATCGTAGTAGTGAGCACCTAGGAGATCAGCTCGATGCTGGTGATGTGAAGGCTGTTGCCGGTCGCATCCAGTGCACCGGCAACTTTCACCTGTTTGCCCTCGTATTGTTTCGCTCGCTCCTGGTCGTCAAGTTGATACACCGTATTGCTCGAGACCTTCAAGACGTACCGGTTGCCATCCTTGACGATGGTGCCCGTAAACGTTTGCGCTGCGGGCGGCTGTGGCTGAGCGGGCGGGTTTGCGGATTGCGCAGGTTGCTGGTCCGGCTGCTGTTGCATGGGCCGGTCAGGTGGCGGTAAAGGCTGTGGTACAGGTTGCGGCTTCTGGAGTTGCGACCAGGCGATGAGTTGAGGCCCCAGAATTTCGGACGGAAGGACAGGATTCGGCTGGCTCTTGAAGTCCTGCCCAAACGTCAGCGGTACGGCCACTGAAAGGAAAACCCAAGCAGCTAGAAGGCTAGTCCGTCGTTTCATATCGCACCTCCGAAGGACGAAGCGGCCAAGAGTAGCAACGCAATCGCGATGCCATCGCAGAGTATTGATTGCACAATACATACACACCGTGCGCTGCGCGGCGATGGAGTCAGGGATGAAAAATTGCGTCACCCCTTCTTCCTTTCTACGCGGGGGCGGGCGGACCGTCTATACACCGTTTCCCGTAACCGATTGGGATCCCGAGCCTTTCTCAGGTTCCCGGGACCAGGCTGAGGAAAAAGAGGTTGTTTTCCAGCAAGAATACAAGTTTTACAGTATGGGCGAGTGCCCTCTTTTCTATTAATCTGTGGCTCTACTCGACAGACGCCCCCATCGAGCAGGTGCCCGGTTCACTGGGGAACAGGCACCTGCTCCCTTCTCTAAATACCTTACAGGGCTTGGGACAGATTGAGCGGGCTTCGGCTGCAAACTGCATCTGGTTATTCTTGGGCATCGCATCAACTCAAAGGAGGCATCATGCTTTATTGGACAATAATGTTTCTGGTGATAGCACTGGTCGCCGGAGTCCTGGGATTCACCGGGGTAGCAATTGCAGCGGCGGCTGTGGCGAAGCTGTTGTTTGTGGTTTTTCTAGTATTGTTCGTGATCTCGCTGATTACTCACCTTACGCGACGAGGCAGTGTCTAGGGCGGGATTGTTGAAGGTCAAGCTGCAAGAGCGGCCTTCCTTCTGCGAAAGACAAATTTCCGCGGGAGGAAGGTCGTTCACTTTTGAGATGACATCTTTGATCGACCAATCTTTCGGGACCGAGCTTGCGGGAACAATTTCCCAACCTTTGCAATCTGTTGCAGCAACTAAGTCTTAGATGGCGATTAATTTTGGGAGCGTGGGAAAGCCTGCGCTTCTTCAGGAGGAAGATTTCATGGCAGACGATATGGAGAAAAAGGGTCAGCAGGGTAACCAATTCGGACAGGGCCAGCAGGGCGGTCAGCCTGGACAGGGTCAGCAGGGTGGCCAGTCCGGTCAGCAGAGCGGGCAGTCCGGCCAAAACCAGCAGAAAAAGGGCGGACAGGGTCAGAACGAAGAAGACGACCAGAACCGCGACCGTCAGCGTCGCGCGTCCTAGTTTTCTCTTTGCAATGATCACCGTTTCCCGGAAGTCCCGGCCCTCGCGGGCCGGGACTTCATTTTGTCGAGGCAGCTTAAAGATGAACGCACTCTCTTGCGAGGACGCCTATGGCAGCAAAGAAGCGGTTTGTAAAGCAGGAGCCTCTCCTAAATACCGTAGCCCGCAAGCTGGGTCACGCCGCAGGTAGGCTTACCAAGGTGACACAAAGGTTGAGTGAGAACCTTTCTGCGCTGCCGGAAACGGTTACGACGCAGGTGTGGGAGGCCGCCCATATCGGCACTCAGCCAGGGCGGTCCTCGCATAGTCAACGCGCCAAGAAAAAACATCGCACTGCCGTTCGCCCGAAGCGAGCGAAGAAGAGGACGGGTGCTGAAGGGCAGGGCTCCAATGGAAAAACGCGCCGTAGAAACCCGAAGACCGCCAACCGGAAGAAATAATCCAGACAGACGCCAAGCGTGGGGTGCAAAGCAGGTCACCGACAGCCCAATCGTCGTCCAAAACCTTTTGTACGGAGTCCGGGGTATTGCCTCGCGCCTAAGCGACGAACTACGTTTCAGATTGAGAGAGCGGATGCGACAACAAGCTGCGACACAAGAAGAGTTGGTTCGGGCATCCGCTGGCGAGACTTAAATTTCAGGAGAAAATAAATGCCAAAGGACTCATTGCGGGAGCTGTATATCGATGAACTTCGGGACCTTTACAATGCAGAAACACAGCTGGTGAAAGCTCTGCCGAAAATGGCCAAGGCGTCCGCGAACGACCAATTGCGCGAAGCCTTTGAGGAACATTTGCGCGAAACTTCTGAGCACGTGTCGCGTCTGGAGCAAATCTTCGAGCAACTGGGCGAAAAAGCTTCGGGGAAAAAATGTCTTGGCATGGAAGGCCTGGTCAAAGAAGGGGCCAAGACTATGAAGGAAGACTATAGTGACGAGCTGAAGGATGCCGCCATTATTGGTGCCGCCCAAAGGGTCGAGCACTACGAGATGGCCGGTTACGGGACAGTCCGAGCCTTCGCTGAACTCCTTGGCGAGAACGAGCACGTCTCTTTGCTGGAACAAACGCTTGGGGAAGAAAAACAAGCGGACCTGAGGCTGACGGAGCTTGCCCAGGAGATTAACCAGCAGGCCTCCCAGGCTGAGGGAGAAGAGCGCACTAAGGCTCCCCAGGCAGGTCGTGGTAGCTCAAAATCGAAGAAAGCTGCGTAGCGGAAGGGATGGAAGGGTGTTGCGAATGCCCTTCCATTTTCTTGATACCATGAATAGGGGATTTACCCTACTTGTTGCAAAACAATCTATCTGCGGCCGTGGGTCGTTTGCGAGGTTCCTGCATCTTACATCCGGTCATGCGCTCACTATTCATCCACTTGACGCGAGTAGCGGGGACACTTCTGTTTGTAGCTTGCTTCTCAAGCCCGAGTCCGTGTTATTCAGTACTGACCCACGAGCAAGTCGTGGATCTGATGTGGAAAGATCAGCTACAACCCATGCTGCTGAAGCGCTTCCCCAACTCTAGTGAAGAGGACCTGCGCAAGGCGCACGCTTTCGCCTACGGGGGCTCTTTGGTGCAGGACATGGGCTACTATCCGTTCGGCAACAAATTCTTCAGCGATCTGGTGCACTACGTGCGCAGTGGTGACTTCGTCGAAGCGCTGCTAAGAGATGCCACCGACCTGAACGAATATGCATTCGCGCTGGGCGCGCTGTCCCACTACGCTTCTGATAATAGCGGCCATCCCACCATCAATCGTGTCGTGGCGATAGAGTTTCCTAAACTACGAAGGAAATATGGCGACATCGTGACTTACGCCGACGATCCCAAGCAGCACATTCGGACCGAATTTGGCTTCGACATGGTTCAGGTCGCCAAGAACCGATATACCTCCGACGCCTATCACGACATGATCGGCTTCGAGATCGCCAAGCCACTGCTGGAGCGGGCTTTTCTGGAAACTTACGGCCTGAAACTCGAAGACGTATTCGGCAGCGTCGACCTGGCCATCGGCAGCTTCCGCCGCAGCATCAGCACTCTGATTCCGGAAATGACGCGGGTGGCTTTGCTGTCGCGCCGCGATGTGATCGTGCAGGACACGCCGAATTTCGAGCGGAAGAAATTTCTCTATTATCTTTCTCGAAGCAATTACGAGCATGAGTGGGGCACGGTGTACAGGAAACCGGGAGTGGGATCCAGGATCCTGGCATTCATTTTGAAAATCATGCCGAAAGTGGGACCGTTCAAGGCCGTCAGTTTCAAGATTCCCACGAAGCAGACTGAGGATCTCTACATCAAGAGCGTGGATGCCACAGTCGAGAGTTATGCCGGCCTGCTGCGTGAAGAACAAAAAGGGACGCTCTACCTGCCTAACCGCGATTTCGATACCGGGCACGACACCCAGGCTGGCGAATACGTGCTGAGCGACAAGACCTTTGCTCGCCTGGTCGATGAACTTAGCATCAAGAAGGCAGACGCGCCCTTAAGCCCTGAAATTCGCGACAATTTGCTCAAATTCTATGCCGACCCCAACGCGCCCATCGCCACGAAGAAGAAGCCAAAAGAGTGGCAAAAATTGCAGAAAGAGCTGGAAGCATTGAAACAAACCGCTGTGGCCCCGCCGCCTCAACCTGCCGCCGAATAATTTCGACGACCTCTGTATGTTTTTCCCGCGAGCTTCTACAAGAATAAATGGATATTCGCCCTTCCCGCATGCTGGCACAATTTCCGTGAGGGTTGGCGGCCATGTCCTTTCAGGAGTGACTGCCCACGGTGGCCCGAGCCGGGGCTTTGCAGTTTGACCGGCTTGGAAGCCATCCTTGGCCGCCAGCATCCGGTTCGTCTGCTAAATTCCCCCGGTAAACATCGACTGTTGAAGATTCCACCGCATCGGCGCGTTCTTCTACAATGCGGCCATGAAGACTTGGGACGTGATCGTCATCGGCGGCGGCATCATTGGACTGTCACTGTCGATTGAGCTCCGTAAGAAGGGCACGAGCGTCCTGGTTGTCGAGCGCGGAGCGCCGGCACGGGAAGCCTCGTACGCCGCAGGGGGCATGCTGGTGGATTGCCTGTTTGAAACGCCCGCCGCTTTGCAGCCTCTTGCAACCGCCAGCGCAAGCATGTATCCGGAGTTTGCCCACGAGTTGGAAGTCGAGTCCGGGATGAAAGTTGACCTGCGTGATCAGGGAACGATTGTGTTTCCGTCCACCACGCATACTTCACATCCGGCTTTGCGCGAGGCAGCCCTTCCAGGGCTGGTGAAAGAGCTCGAACCGGCGCTTGCCGAATCGAATCGGCCAGCATTTTATTTGAAGGAACGCAGTGTCGACCCGCGCGGCGTTGCTGCCGCCGCGCTGCAAGCAGCAAAGCGCCGCGGCGTGGACCTTTCGTCGGGCAATGAGGTCGCGGCAATCGATGTGTCCGATAACAGAGTCTCCGGAGTCATCACGAACAAGACCTCATTCCACGCGTCTAAAGTCATCAACTGCGCTGGCGCGTGGTCTGGCCAGATTGCACCGCACGCATTTCCCACACGCCCGGTCAAAGGACAAATGTTGTGCCTGGCCTCGCCCTCTCGCAATCTGCTCAAGCATGTAATTCGGTCGCCCGAAATTTACCTGATCCCCCGCAGCGACGGCAGAATCCTGGTCGGAACCACGGTAGAAGAAGCGGGATTCGACAAGCGCACTGACGTCGCCACCATTCAACGCTTCCATCGATCTGCCATGGCCATGGTTCCAGAGTTGCGCAATGCCCGGATTCTCGGGGACTGGGCAGGATTGCGCCCGGGAACTCCCGACGCATTGCCGATTCTGGGCGCCACCGCTACGCCCGGCTATTACGTTGCGACTGGCCATTTTCGCGACGGCATTCTCCTGGCCCCTGTCACGGCGAAGGTGATGGCGGACGTAATCACCGAAACGAACTGCAAGTACGATCTCACTCCGTTCTCCCCGGATAGATTTCCCAAATAGCGCTGGTTCGTATCTGGGCACGCCCTCAGGCGTGCCGAAAGAGCCGCATTAGATCGAGTCTTCAGGCGCTGCTCGCAACTATCTCCAACTCCTTCGGTTATACTGGAGCGTTTCCGCAACCGCATCATTCCGCAGTGTTGAAAGGATCAACCCCATGGCTTCTCCGGCAGTCGATTTTGCCCGCAATAATCAGCAACGTTTCCTCGGCGAACTGAAAGATCTCCTTCGCATCCCCAGCGTCAGCACGCTCGACGAGCACAAGCCCGATGTTCAGAAGGCCGCCGACTTCGTGGCTAACGAACTGCGCCGCATCGGCATGGAGAACGTCGAGGTCATCCCTACCAAAGGCCATCCCCTTCTCTATGCCGACTGGCTGCATGCGCCGGGAAAACCCACCGTGCTCTGCTATGCGCATTACGATGTGCAACCGCCCGATCCTCTCGACGAATGGAAGACTCCTCCCTTTGAGCCTACGGAACGTGACAATAACATCTATGCCCGTGGCGCTGTGGACGACAAGGGCCAGCTGTGGATGGAAGTGAAGGCTCTTGAATCACTCATGAAGTCAGGCAGCGGCAAGCTGCCTATCAACGTGAAAGTTATTTTTGAAGGCGAAGAAGAAGTGGGCGGCGAGTCGATCGCCGAGTATGTCCGAAAGCAAAAAGCCAAGCTGAAGGCGGATTTCGCTCTGGTCTGCGACACCGAACTATTCGCACCCAATCTTCCGACGCTGTGTGTCGGCTTGCGCGGGCTCGTTTATACCGAGATCGAAGCTCACGGCGCCATGATCGACTTGCACTCGGGTGTTTACGGCGGCGCCGCTCCGAACCCCTTCTTTGCTCTAATTGAAATCATCAGCAAACTGAAAGACGCGAAGGGAAAAATCCTTATCCCCGGCTTCTATAAGGGCGTGAAGGCTCCGAGCAAAGACGAACTGAAAGCCTGGAAGCGCCTGCCCTTCAACGAGGAGCACTATCGCAAGACCGAAGTCGGATCGAAGGTCCTCACCGGCGAGCCTGGCTACTCGGTTCTGTATCGTACCTGGGCACGGCCTACGCTCGAAGTCCACGGCATGCCCGGAGGCTTTATCGCTGCCGGCGCCAAGACCGTGATTCCAGCCAAAGCCGCGGCTAAGGTCTCCATGCGTCTTGTGCCCAACCAGGATCCCGACGACATCCTGAAGAGGTACACCAACTTCGTGAAGAAGCTGACGCCCAAAGGCATCGAGACGAAAATCAAAGTGCACAGCAAGGGTCCGGCCTGCGTGGTCGGCACCGACAATCCCTACATCAAGGCGGCCACAGAGGCGCTGCACGACACATTCAAGCAGGAAACGGTCTTCATCCGCAGCGGAGGATCGATCCCCATCGTCAACGACATCTATCAGGCTTTGAAAATCCCCAGCGTGATGATGGGCTTCGGCCTGCCCGACGACAACCTGCACGCCCCCAACGAAAAGTTCCACATACCCAACTTCCACCACGGCATCGAGACCATCTGTTTGTTCTTCGAGAAGCTGGGAGGAAAGTAGAGAGCGGGAACGCTTGTGTTGGGACGGGCAGCTCACCCGTCCCTTGAAATTTGGTTGACGATTGAGGCCCGGTTCCAGCACCTTGGATTTGCCGCGCTGGCCAATGCTTTAGCACCTTGTTTCTGTTGGCTTTCCCGCGTGAGGATCCTTCCCCGTTCGCCACGAAGCTTCCCCGTTGACAGCCCTCCCGTGTTCGAAAGGATGGAGCGATCGCAATGAATCGAAAGCATTAATCCTCATATTCGCAATCAAACATAACTATTGACAATTAATCGTAAATAGCCTAAGCTTTGCCCCATTCGGACTCCGAAGACCCCGGCGCCAAGTTATTTGCCCGCGATCTTTTCAAACAGCACGTTTCACAGGTATCAAGGAGACTGGAAATGACATCCCTTTGGAAACGGTATTTCGCCGTGGTCGTGTTCGCCTCGACCTCACTTGTTGCACAATCTGGCACAACCTTCTATGTGTCCAAGAGCGGGAAGGACACCAACTCCGGCAGTTACACCGCGCCCTGGCTTACGATTCAGCACGCCGCCAATTCGGTCTCGGCAGGAGCGACGGTCTATGTCGAAGCCGGCATATACAACGAATCGGTGACGTTTCCCTCATCCGGGACAGCATCGAATCCCATCACCTTCGCAAGCTATCCGGGTCAGACCGCGGTCATCGACGGAACGGGATTAAGCGTAGCCGGGACGCAAGGCCTTATCAACATCGTGAACCAGAGCTACATCACGGTGAATGGATTTGAAATCCGCAATTACACGACCAAGAGCTCCAGCCTGACTCCGGCCGGCATCTGGGTCACGGGCTCAGGCAGCGGCGTGCAGTTGCTCAACAATCTGGTGCACAACATCACCACCACGTCGGAGAAAAATGGGAATGCCTTTGGCATCGCTGTATATGGCACGTCGAGCACGCCCATTACAAACCTTACGATAAGTGGCAACCAGGTTTACAACCTGAAGACCGGTAACAGCGAATCCATGAACGTGGATGGCAACGTGACCTATTTCTCAATCACGAACAACATCGTGCACGATAACGACAACATTGGCATTGACGCGATTGGATTCGAGGGAGTCGGTCCCACCGGCTACGATCAGGCAAAGTACGGTGAAATCAGCGGCAACACGGTTTACAACATCACCTCCTATGGCAATCCAGCCTACGGAAATCAGTATGCCGCCGACGGCTTTTATTGTGACGGTTGCGCCTACGTCATCTTCGAACGCAATACCGTCCACAATTGTGATCTGAACATGGAAGCGGCGAGCGAACATAAGGGACACAACGCCAGCTACGTGACCATCCGCAACAATCTTTTTTATGACGCCAATGCCGTGGGCGTCTCCATCGGAGGCTACGCCAGCGGCGTCGGTGGCAGCGACCACGTCGTGGTTGTCAACAACACGCTGTACAACAACAACACGAAGAATCAGGGCGCCGAGTTCCAGATCCAGTATCATTCCCCGCCCAGCGCCGGAAATATCTTCGAAAACAATATCGTGTATGCCGGGAGCCAGAACGTGTGGATTTACAGCTACGTCAGTGGCTCGACTGCGACCAACAACTGGAACCTGTACTACTCCAAAGCCGGATATGTGCAGGGAACTTCCATCGACTGGGGCGGCAAATCGAACTATAAGACCTACGCCGCCTATCAGTCAGGCAGCGGAGAAGACAAAAATTCCACGAAGGCAGATCCCCTGTTTATCAATATCAATTCCACCCCTCCGAACCTAGACGTGGCCTCCAATTCGCCGGCCATCAACGCGGGAAGCACCAGTCTTACTTGTAGCGTAGGGTATTGCGGCAGTGGCAGCTCAATCTATGGCAGCACCGACTATGCTGGCAACCCGCGCATCAACGGCAGCGGTCAGATCAATATCGGGGCCTATGAGCAGTAAGCAATGAGCGGTAACGGAAACAGATCGTGTGGGGACGGCCGCCTCGGCTGTCCACGTTAGCGAAGCGAGGGCGGGCTCTCGGCTGTACGCCGGGTGAACCGCTCACTCCTCAAGCACGGCGCCTCCAAAGACCGGCCGGCCGCCCAGGGAGGTGTAGAAGCCATAGAGCGCTATCGCGGCTATCATCAGAATTGCGGTCAGGCTGATGCCTGCATACCAAGCCGACTCGTGGGTCGCCAGGGGATAGGCTTGCAGGATATTGTAGACAACGAAGTTGGTTACCAGCGCCAGCAAACCAAAGCGGATCATCATGAACACAGCCAGACTGCTAAAGATCAGAATACCCACCACGGCAGGCAGATTAAACTCGCTGAAGGCTGAGGCGAAAACCGAAAGCAAGAGAACCCAAACCACCGCCGCGGCCCACGCCTTGCGCAGCAATGCCCGCAAAAGGAACAGGACAAACAGAGCGGCCAGCCAGAAAAAAGGAGCCCAGGTCAACGTGAGGGCTATATCAGCCACTATCGTCCTTGCACCTAGAAACTGCCACTGCGGGCCCGAAGCAGGTTGCGGCGGAACATAGCCGAGCCGGGAGAAAGCAACCCACGCTAACCCTTGAATAGCCATCGAAAATGGCGCCAGAAAACAACCGGCGAGCAGATCGCGCCCCACGAGTGGATCCCGGAAGCCCCCCGCCAGCAGGCGGCTCCAGGAGACGAGGGTGGCGGGCCAGCGGCGGCGCACATATGGTTCCAAGGCAATGTAGAGAACCCACAGAAAACAGGACAAGGCAACGGCGTAGATCAAATACTCCAAGACGAGCTGGAGTTCGTCAAGGCCGGGAACGTGATGCGCGCCGCAGAACCAGGCCACCGTCCAGGCTGCGAAAACAAAAGCTGCCAGGCGCGAAGCCCCACGCGGGTCTCCGCGGCCCAGGCGCAGGTTCCGCCGCGCGAGCATCGCGCTGACAATCAACAAAGAAAACAACAGGCCCGTGAAAATCACCCAACCCACCTGTTCGCCGACGGTTGGCTGATACCCCTGCATGCGCTCGGGACGCGTCCAGGGGCCGATCAACTCGAAGTAGACCGGCTTGCCCCGGTAGGCTGCGGCCTCGATCCGCATCGGGATATTCGGGCGCTCGGCCAGAGACCCTGTCCACGAAGCGCGCGTGTCGCCGTAAACAGGCGGCGTCCAGGCCGGCTGTGCTGGCTGCCACTTGGCCGGGTTGAGCCCGGCGGCAGCGAACAGCGGTGTCCAGTCGGGTGTCGACGCGGCACCTGCGGCCTTTTCAGTCTCGGGCGTCTCAACCTGCGGAGGAACTGCGATGAACTGCGTCAGGCGGCCACGCGGATTGAGCCGGAGCAGCGTCATCCCGGACACATCCAACGGCGGGTCGTCCGTCCAGACGGCCGCCAATATGGGAGCGTTGGAAAAAAAGTATTGAGCCGCGAGTGGGTGCGGGCTGCCGCGATACCAAAACCCGAATGCTCCGGTTTCGAGGTTGTCCCAGCGCGTCTTCGATTTGTCGTGTTCCCCGATATAGCGCAGAAACTCGTTCCCTTCGTAGAAACCAATCGCCGTGTCCACCGGTGGCTCGGAATAGCCAGCACTCTGAAGAATTTCCCGGGCGCGCTCAGCAAGCGCTTCCGGAGGTTTTTCCAGCGGTACGCGCCGGTAGAGCTTCGTTTGTGCACTAAACAAAATCGCCGCGACCCCCGACACCATTACTCCTGCCAGCACAAGCCAGGCCACGAGGGGGCGAAGACCCTCGGTATCTCCCGAAGCGGCGACCATCTCAGGTGACGGCGTTTCGCCGGCCGCGAGCGCCGCAGCAAGCGGGTCGCCTCCAGGGAAGGCCGCTGCCACCTGCCGCACCGAAGACGGCCGCTGTGCCGGGTCTTTCTGCAGACAGCGCAGGATGGCTTTTTCAACGACTGGATCAATGTCCTTGACCAGCGACGACGGCGTTCTGGGAGAGGACTCCAGATGGGCGCGCCGCCACTCGACAGGAGTGGTTGCCTGATAGGGAAGGCGTCCCGTGAACAGCTCATAGAACACGAGTCCGAGCGAGTAAACATCGCTGCGAATGCTGGCCTCGCCCTTTCCAATCTGTTCTGGAGCCATGTAGGCCGGCGTGCCGGCGGTTTCGCTACGGCCAGTTGCATCTTCGTTGCTAAGAGCAAGACCGAAGTCGGTGATGCGCACGCGGCCTCGTCCATCGAGCATGATGTTGGCGGGCTTCAGGTCGCGATGCAGCAATCCGCAATCATGCGCGGCGGCGAGGCCGGAGCAGATTTGGTGCGCGGTCTCCAGAGCTTTGTCGGCGGGCAAGCGGCCGATGCGGCGCAGCAAGGACGCAAGGTCCTCGCCATCGATGTACTCCATAGTGAGAAAGTGCTGGCCGTTCACCTCCCCGATGTCGTACACGCGGCATACATTCGGATGCGAGACCTGGCGAGCATTCCGCACCTCGGCATGAAACCCGGCCAGAGCCGTGGCGTCGTTTTGCAGAGAGGAGGGAAGAAACTTGAGAGCTACGACATGGCCGAGCTTGAGATCCTCTGCTCGATAGACTTCGCCCATGCCGCCGCGCCCCAGCAGGGCGACGATCCGGTATCGTTCGGCGAGAACTGTGCCCGGCGAGAATCCACCTCCTCTTAGCGGGTGTGAACTCGGGGGACGTGGCGTGGTCGGCGCGGCCACGGCTCGATCCGGCTCCAGGGTCGGCGTGTCGAGACCGGCGATGGCACGCCCGCAGGATGAACAAAAGCGGACGCTCTCGGAAGATACGGCCCCGCAGCCAGAGCAGGTGAGCATCGGACGGATTGTAACGCAGCGCGTGGAAAGGCGGCGGATCCACTCCGCAACGCGAACTCCGGTTGTTTCCTGGTCCCGGTTGCGCTACGATGATCGTGCTCTCGCGGTTCTCCCACCTCGTCCTTACCTCACCCGTAAACCATCGATCTGCTGCAATGTGTGTGCAACCCAACGCGCTCGGTCGCAAGGCCATACAATATATAGTGTTATATTGCTTGACCCCGCCCCGATTTCACCGTTACAGTAGCTCTAATTTGTGTCCGCCCTATCCAGCCAGGGACGGAATTGGTCTGTGGAAGCACCGTTTCGGCGCTGGAGGTATCAGGATGGTAAATAGCCCGGCAAGCATCACACACGAACGACTGGCCACTGACAACTGGCCACAGGCCACCGCTCTTCAAGGAGTTCACGTTGCTTAAACTGAAGCGGCTTCAGATTCTCGGGTTCAAATCGTTTTGCGACCGCACCGACCTCAAGTTCCACGGGGATGGCATTGCCGCCATCATCGGCCCCAACGGCTGCGGCAAGTCGAATATTGCCGACGCCATCTCCTGGGTGCTGGGCGAGCAGTCGGCAAAAACCCTGCGCGGCGCGCGCATGGAAGATGTAATCTTCGCCGGCACGCGCGACCGCAAGCCCACTGGCATGGCCGAGGTGTCGCTCACGCTCATCGACCCTGAAGAGTATCCCGGCCCTGACGCCGACGCACCCACCGAGATCGACATTCAGGATGAGCTCCCGGTCAGCGCGGAAGCCTTGCGACGGCCCGCCGACGATTGGGACGAAGCCGCGGCCCGCGCCCTCGCCGCCGAAGAAACCGAACGCTCCGTGGAAGATGCTCAGCCGGGCAAGACGGAAGAAGTAGAAATTCCGCGATTGAAAATCACCATGATCGCAGTTGCCTTCCCCGACGACGAACCCGTGTTCGCGTTGCCGTCGGGACCTCTTGCCAACGTTACGCCGATCTCCTCAGCCACCGTTATTGCGCCGCAAGTGGTGCTCAAGATCCGCCGCAGGAAATTCAATCAGCAGCAATTCCGCGCGGGAGAAATCGTGGTCACGCGGCGTCTGTTTCGTTCGGGCGACAGCGAATACTTGCTCAATGGCAAACTTTGCCGCCTGCGCGACATTCAGGAACTCTTCATGGGCACTGGCCTCGGCCCAGAAACATACGCTCTGATCGAGCAGGGACGCATCGGCCAGATTTTAAGCAGCCGTCCTACGGATCGACGAGCTATCCTCGAGGAAGCGGCTGGCATCACGAAATTCAAAACCAAGAAGCGCCTTGCCGAAGCTCGCTTGGAAGATGCCAAGCTGAACCTCGCCCGCATCAACGACATTTTTGACGAAGTAACGCGCCAGATGAATTCCTTGAAACGCCAGGCCTCGAAGGCGGAGCGATATGCGAAGCTGCGCGAGGAGATGCGGGCCCAACTACGCGTCGTCCTGGCCAGCAAGTTTGCTGCGATCGAGCTGGAAAGCACTGAACTCGACGCCCAACTCAACGCTCTCGCCGAGGACATGCAACACCGCACCGAAGCCGTTCAGCACCTCGAGTCGGAGCACGGTGAAAACACCGAGCGCGGTTACGCTATCGAGACTGAGCTGCGCGAGAATCGCGATCGCCTGAGCCAGATCGATTTGGAAATCGATCGAGCCGGCGCTCGCCGCCGCCACAACGAAGAACGCTGTGCCGAACTGGTGGTTCGTTCTGCCTCAGCCGAAGCGGAACTGGCCCAGGCTCGTCACCGCTTGACCGCGCTTGAGGCCGAGAGGGATTCCAACCGGCAGGTGCTGGAATCGGCCGCCGCCGACCTGGCTGCGGCTCGGCACGAACTCGCCTTGTCGCAGGAGGAAGCCGCGGCAGCGACCGCAGCAGTGGCCGAACTCGAACGCCAGCAGGAAGAATCTCGCGTGGTTATTTTTGACACGGTCTCTTCGGTGTCGCGGGTGCGCAATCAATTGGCTCAAGCCGAAGAACGGCTTGCCGGCGCTGATCGCGAGGGTCGTCGTTTGCAAACCGAAATCACCAACGCGAACCTGCAGGTCGAAGCCTTCGGCGGCCAGCGCGGACAACTTGCCCTCGAATTCGAAACGGTGACGCAGCGCATTACAGGAATCAGCGAAGAGATCAGCCAGCTGCGTCGCCTGGTTGAGACCAAGCGCCGCGAAGAAACCAAGGCCAAGGTGAATCTCGACGCGCTCCGCGCCGAATTCGCTACGGCTTTGGGGAAAAAGGGATCGCTGGAAGCGGTCATCGCCGAGCATGGCTACTCGACCGAATCGGTTCGCCGCCTCTTTCAATCTGGAGTGATGCAGAGCGGGCTCGCGCCGGTCGGCGTACTCGCCGACTTTCTGGAAGTCGACCCTCGCTTTGAGCGCGTGGTGGAAGACTTCCTGCGTGACGAATTGAACTACATCGTGGTCAAATCCTGGGACGCTGCCGACGAAGGCCTTCGTCTGCTGCGCAGCGACGTTGACGGGCGCGCCACATTTCTGGTTCATCCCGAGGACTCGCAGGCAAAGTTTTCCTTCATCCTCGACGAAGCCGCACACTGTGCTCCGCCCACGGCTTCCATTGTGCCTCTCAAGCACACGATTCGCGTTCTCGACGGCTTCGGAAAATCACTGGAGGTGATTCTGCCGAAGCTGCGCGATGGATACATCGTTCCGGGCTCCGATACCGCGCGCGGTCTGGCACTGGAAAATCCCGACGCGTTCTTCCTTTCACAATCTGGCGAGTGCTTCCACAACGTGACAGTGACCGGCGGCAAACAACGCGCCGAAGGCCCGCTTTCGATGAAGCGCGAACTCCGCGAAGTTCTCCGCCAGCTCGAGGATTTGGAGCGCGCCCTGCGTGAAGAAGAGATGCGCGTGCTCACACTGGGCAGAGAGATTAAAGATTTCACTTCCCTGCTGGAGCGCCTCGAAGGCGAAAAGCGGGAAGCCGAACATCAGTCGATGACGTCTGGCCACATGCTCCAGCAGCTCGATTCGGAAATGGCGCGCGTTCTGGAACGCATGAGCATTTCGCAGGCGGAGTTGCAACGGCTGGCCACAGAGCGGGCCGAGCAAGAATCAATCATTACCGCTCGTCAGACAGAGATCGCCACGCTTGAGGAGACTCGCTCACGACTCGAGCAGCAGATCGCGAGCGCGCAGGAGTCTCTCAGTGCGGTGCGTCAGCGTCGCGAAGACGCCGCGCAAGCCAGTTCGCAGCGGGTGGCTCGCGTGGCGGCGCTGGAGGAGCGACATCGGTCGGCGACGGCAGTGCTCGGACGAATCGATTCCCTCTTTACAGAGATGAATGAGCGGGTTCATGCTCTCGCTTCCCAGATCGAAGCATCGGCCGCGGAAAAAATACAGCGCGAAAGTGAGAATGTGCAACTCGAGCAGCAGGTCGCCGACTTCGCCGCTGAGCGCAACGCCAGCCAGGCTCGGGAGGGATTGCTGCAATTCGAGAAAGATCAACTCCGAGCGCGCCTTGCCGAGATCGACGAACTTCTGCGACATGCTCGCCAACTTCTTGATCAGGCGCGCGATCGCCGCGGAGAGCTGCAGGCCGCCGCGGCCAAGCTGCAAGCCGATGCCATGCACATGGCCGACACCTGCCTGAACGAGCTGGGCATTGAGCGTCCCGTGCTGTTGGCCGACACCACGCTGGTGCTGGTCACTGGCGACGAGCTTGCGGCCTGCGATCATTCTTATCGCGAGATGCGAGCCAAACTCGAAGCCATGGGACCGGTGAACATGATGGCGCTCGAAGAGTACAAGGAAAGCTCCGAACGCCACGCTTTCCTTGATGCCCAGCGCAAGGACCTGATCTCGTCAATCGAGAACACCACGGCGACTATCCGCGAAATTGACGAAGTCTCGCGGCAGAAATTCCAGGAGGCGTTCGCCAGGATCAACGAAAACTTCCAGGCAACTTTCAAAAAGCTGTTCGGCGGCGGTCACGCGTTCATGAAGCTGACCGACGAGGAAAACTCCGCCGAGAGCGGCATTGACGTTGTCGCGTCGCCTCCCGGCAAGCGTCTGCAAAGCGTATTGCTGCTCTCCGGAGGCGAGAAGGCGCTCACCGCGCTCGCGCTGTTGGTCGGCATCTTCCAGTACACGCCGAGCCCGTTCTGCATCCTCGACGAAGTGGACGCGCCTTTGGACGAGGCCAACATCGGGCGCTTCACCGACCTGGTGAAGGAGATGAGCATCAAGACGCAGTTCGTGCTCATCACGCACAGCAAGAAGACGATGAGCATCGCGCCGGTGCTTTACGGCGTGACCATGCAGGAACCGGGAGTCTCGAAACTGGTTTCGGTGCGGTTTGGAGCCGCTTGATGTGGATATCCGCCTGAAATAATTCTCTGAGCATAGCCGGAAGCAGCGATCCAAATCAGGAAAATCGCCGGGCCGGAGGGGTACTCCCCTCCTACCCGACCCTTTGAAAGCCTTGCTGGGCGCGGGGTTTGCAAAAAGTGTTTGCAAAATCTTGATGTCAAATAACTTAGAGGTCAAAATCTTGAGAGCAAAGGGGTTACACCCCGCATTGTGCAGGCTCCTGCACCACTTCCGCCTCGATCATCATGCGCTGATTCAAAATCGGGGGCAAGGTCAGATGTCACAGGCTGCTTGTGGCAAAAGTTTGAAGCTAACTAGGGCGACACTTCAAAGACTGCTCCACCGTTGTTTGTACCACCGGTCGTCGTCGTGCCGAACAGTTTGCCCGCCGGGCCGAGAATCACGCCTGCATATGGGGTTTCTCCATCCGGGGAGCCGGTGAAGGTGTGGAGCAAGTTATACGTCCATTGGCCACTTGAGCCCGGCGCGAGTTTGTAAACCACACCACAAAGGTAAGAGCAATTCGTCAAATTGCCGCCTTGGGACGCCGTGCCGTAGAGATTGCCTGCGACGTCGAACGTCACTCCTGCGATAGGGACCCCTCCGTCGCTGCCTCCGGTGAAAGCGTAGAGGGTGCTTTCGATCCACCCCCCGGCCGAAGGCGTCAGCTCGAACACGGTGCCGTCATTGGTGTAGTTGTAGAGTTCGAATGCAGTGGTACCGTAGAGGTTTCCTTGCGCATCGAGGGTCACTCCAGCATAAGGCAAAGACCCGTCGGTGAAGGTGAAAAGCACGCTCTGGGTCCAGCCGCCAACTCCATTGGGCGAGAGCTCGAAGACAGTGCGGTAGAACCCGGCACAACCATCGCATCCCGGGTAGGAAGTTGTTCCGTAGAGGTTGCCGGCAGCATCGACAGCGAGCGACCCGTACTCAGGCTCGCCATTGTCGATGCCTCCAGTGAAGGTGTAGATGACGCTTTCTGTCCACTGGCCGTTGGAGGCAGGCGTCAGTTCGAAAACTACGCCGCAGCCAAAGTACATGCATCCAGTGCCGTTGCCGCCTCCGGCAAACGTTGTTCCGAATAGATTCCCTTTGCTAAACACCAGGCCGGCCGCGGGCCATTGCCCATCGGCTATGCCCTTGAAGCTATACAGCACGCTCTCGGTCCACTTCCCGCCGGAGGCAGGCCTGAGTTTGAAAACTACTCCACAGCCGCTCCCGGGGATAGAACACGAATTGGCGCCACCGCCTGAGGTTGTGCCATAGAGATTGCCGGAGCTATCGAAGATCAGTGCGCCGGAAGGGCCTGCGCCGTCCTTTCCAGTAAAACTATGGATCAACGTGCTGGTCCAACCGCCGCTGGAGTTCGGTGTGAGCCTAAACACAGCACCATTTTGGTACAGGCCGCCGCGAAGGGTCGTGCCATACAGATTGCCAGAGCTGTCAGAGACCAAGGCGGATAGGGGGTCGGTGCCGCCACTGCCGGGAAACCAATAGACGGTAGTCTGGTTCCATTGGCTAACGCTCCGTGGGGACAATTTGAAAACCGCTCCCAGGTTGGCGGCGCCGCCATATTGAGTGGTGCCGTAGAGATTGCCTGCGTGATCGAAGATGGGGCTGGCGCTGGGAATGCCTCCGTCGACGCCTCCCGTAAAAATATGCAGGATGTTCTCGCTCCACTGGCCGCCGGAGGGAACAAGTTGAAAAACCACACCACAGCCCGTGTTGGAGTAGCAGCCGGTGTTGTTGCCCCCGAAACCGGTCGTGCCGTAGAGATTGCCAGCTTGGTCGAAGACCAATCCGCCTGCTGGGTAGGCACCGTCGCCACCGGCACTGCTGAAGTTGTGCCGCACGCTTTTGGTCCAACCGCCGCTCCCGTTGGGCTTCAGCTCGAAAACCGTCCCATAATAAGAGCTACCGCCCGCATTGGTCGTGCCGTAAAGATTGCCGGCGGCGTCCAACGTCAGCGGAGCCTTTGGGTAGTCTCCATCCGTACCTCCGGCAAACGAGTAGAGCACGGTCTCCGTCCAGGCTCCTTTGGAGCTCGGGGTGAGTTCGAACACGACGCCTTGGTTCAGAGTTCCGCCACTGGCCGTGCCGTACAGGTTGCCCGTTGCGTCGAAGACAAGAGAGGACGAGGAACCCGATCCGTCGTTGCGTCCAGTGAAACTGTAGAGCACGCTCTCGGTCCACCCTCCACCAGAATTGGGCTCCAGTTTGAAGACCGTGCCGCAACAATTCTTTACGATGCCGTTTCCCCCGCCGGAAACAGTGGTGCCGTAGAGATCGCCCGCCGAGTCGAGGATCATACCAGCGTGCGGCTCAGCTCCATCGTTGCCGTCCTGGAATGAATAGACGACGCTCTCTGTCCAACCGCCGTTAGAACTTGGTGAGAGCTTAAAAACCGTGCCGCAGCCCAAGGTGCAAGCCGTGCCCGTGCCACCTGAATAGGTCACGCCGTAGAGGTTGCCCAGCACATCGAAAATCGCCCCGGAGTTAAAGGGGTAAGCTCCGTCGCTGCCACCCTTGAAGCTGTACAGCACGGCCTGCGTCCATCCGCCGCTGGAGTTTGGCGTGAGCTTGTAAACCGTGCCAAACCCATAGTCTCCGCCGTAGTCGCTAGTGCTGTAGAAGTTGCCGCTGGTGTCCTCGGTCAGCTTGGCACTCGGTTCCCAGCCGTGCTGGAGAGTGCCGTTGAACGAGTACAGCACCTTCTCGGTTGCAGCCGAAGCCCTCCCCGCCCACGTAAGCAGCACACAAAATGCGGCTACCGCGTGGAAGAAGACCAACCATCTGGCTCTCATAAAAATGTTCCCGCCCCAAGTGGGGCCCGCTCACAATGCACGGACTTTGGCAGGCGAAATTCTCTCATGGAACGGCGGAAAAACACATGGAGACTAAAGGCTTATGGGGAGAGCCGCCACGATATCCACGCTCATCCTCAGCTTTTCCACAATGCTTTGTCCGAAAGTGACGGCTGTTTCTCGTCCCGCGACGCTTCTGGCAGCCCAATGCATTCGCCCTCAGTAGGATACAGCTCTACTTCCGCCCTGCAATCTCTGTCGTTGACAAATATTTCTGAGGGGCTAAAATACGCCTCGCTCCTTACCTTGTAAAATTTCAAACATGACTCCTAAACTTCTTGATCCCGTAATCTTACAAACTGATTTTCCGGACCTCCAACTTCACGCCAGCGGCAAAGTGCGCGATGTTTACCAGTTGGATAATGAGCGCCTGCTGTTCGTCGCCACCGACCGCATTTCCGCCTTCGATTATGTGCTGGCCACCGGCATTCCCCACAAAGGCCGCGTGCTGAGCCAGATTTCGCTGTTCTGGTTCGACTTCCTTTCTGACCTCGTTCCCAACCACGTCATCACCGCAGATCTCGAGCGCTATCCGCAAGCCTTGCAGAAATATGCCGATCAGTTGCAGGGACGGTCGATGGTGGTGCAGCGTGCTGAGATGTTTCCCGTCGAGTGTGTGGTGCGGGGATACATTTCAGGGTCTGCCTGGAAGGAGTATCAGTCGACAGGCAAAGTCTGCGGCATCGCACTGCCGGCGGGGCTGCATGAATCCGAGGCCTTCCCGGAGCCCATTTTCACCCCGGCGACCAAGGCTGTGACCGGTCACGACGAAAACATTTCGTTTGCGCGCATGTGCGAAATCCTGGGCACGGAGACATCAAGCCACCTGCGTGACATCACGCTGCGGATTTACAAGAAAGCTGCCGCTTACGCGCGGCAGAGGGGTATCATCATCGCCGATACGAAGTTCGAGTTTGGGCGCACTGCCAAGGGAATCACGCTGGCCGACGAGGTGCTCACGCCAGACTCTTCGCGCTTCTGGCCCGCCGAGAAGTATGCGCCGGGACGAGGGCAGGAGTCTTTCGACAAGCAATACGTTCGCGATTATCTGGAAGAGATTCGGTGGAACAAGCAGCCACCCGCGCCCGCTCTGCCGGTCGAGGTCGCCAGCCGGACCAGCGAGAAGTATCTCGACGCCTACTTCCAGATCACAGGGCGCAAGCTGGATGTTTAAGCGCCGATCGGCTTGCCGCAGAGCCATCCGTCGGGCAGCGGGCAGGAGAGCAATATGACCGCGGCGGACTGGTTGATTGTTGTGGTTGTGTTGTTGAGCGTGGTTTCGGCGGCCATTCAGGGCTTCTTTGCCGAGGCTTTGAGCATGGCTGGACTGGTGATCGGTTACATTGTAGCCGCCTGGCAGTATCAGCGCCTGGCGGAATGGTTCATGAGGTTTTTGAAGAACGAGTGGCTGGCTGAGATTTTCGGTTTCCTCATCATCTTTTTCGCGATTTTGATTTTGTTCGGCATTGCCGGCAGAGTCGCTCGGAAGGTGATGAAGGCGGCCGGCCTTAGCGGGTTTGACCGTTTTCTGGGTGCTTTGCTGGGAATGGTGAAGGGTGGGTTGGTGGTGGCCGTGGTCCTGATGGGCATGACCGCGTTCACTCCTACCTCAAAGATGCTGGAGAACTCGCAACTGGCGCCATATTTCCTGGTTGTGGGAAGAGCCGCGATTTGGGTGGCCCCGTCGGCGTTGCGAGCAAGGTTCTATGAAGGACTGGACTTCCTGCATCGAGCCCCGAAAGATTTGACCAGCACTCCCGCGCCCAAGTCGAAGTAGATGCTGTCCAGGGAAGTAAGTTAAAACAGAAGACATTCAGGAAGAGAGAGAGCCACATCGTGAAAGATCAACTGGAAGCACTCATTCTGCAAATGTACAGAAGCAACATCCTCTACTCCGAGGGCGTGCGCGAATTCAAGAAGCGCTTCATCCTCACCGTCCTTCAGGAAAACAAGGGCAACCAGTGCCGCGCCGCCCGCGAGCTGGGGATGCACCGCAACACGCTCAGCCGGACCATCGACGAACTTAAGATTGATGTCCGCCAGCTTCGGGATGGCGCGAAACGCCCGCCGCGCAGTGCACGGCCGTCGCCGCTGGAAAAGAAAGCGGTGCGCTAAGAAGGTGTGCCGCAGGCCGCGTTTTTGTTTCCCATGACCAAAAAGTAAGGCAGCCCTTGCGGGCTGCCTGTGGTTCGAATGGAAACGTATTAGTGGGCGGCGGGCTTATGGTGAACCGGAGCCTTCTTAGCCGGAGCCGCTGGCGCTGCAGCTTTTAGCAGCTTGCCCTTCTCCATAGTCATCATGAATGGGTTTGGCGTGTAGGAGGCGGGCTCGCCCTGGAAGTCCAGACTGGCGCCTTCTTTGGGGATCAGCTTCAGCGGAACCTTCTCTTCAAATGTGAGGGTGATGTCGGCCTTCTTCGCGTCAATGTCATCGGAACTACCGGCGATCTGGAATTCGGTTGCCGTAGCTTTGATGACCTGGCCGTTCATTTGCACCGGCTTGCCCTTAATGGCATTCCAGACCAGATCCTGGTCCGCCTGGGCGCCGTTGGCGAGGATGAATTCCCATTGGGCGAAATCCATCTTGGTGGGATCCGTGGCAGTTGCCATGGCGTGCGCCTGCTCTGCCGGAGTGGGAGCGGGCTTGATGGTAAATCCAGCAGGCGGAGTCAGACTTACCTTGGCTTGCGCCAGAACATCTGCCCAGCCGTCGTCCCCACCGTGGTACTTAATGTACAGACCCTTGGCGTACTTCTCGATCTGCTGCTGATACTGCGCGTTCGGTGCGACTGTGGAAGCGCGAGCGGCGAACCAGATCGCGTTGATCGGGTCTGGAGTAAGCTTGGGGTCCGGAGGAGTGGGTCCGGCATAGGCCAGCGCTAAGGGGTACACCACACTAAAATCCTTCTGAAAGTCAGGGCTGCTATCGACCGCGGCGCGCAGCGTCTTCCGTGCGGTGTCATAGTCCTTGTCGGTGAGTGCCGCGATGCCAATGGCCGCGTTGAAAACCCCGGTCATCTGGTCCTTCATTTTTTGGAAATCGGCGTCAGACGTCCCCTCGGGCTTGGTGAATTTTGGCAAACCATCTAATCCCATCTGTCCGTACTTTTTGGCATCCACCAAATCCTGCTTGGCATTGGCGTCGCCGCCTTGCGCCTTCAGGCGATCAAAGAAGGCAAGCAAGAATATGGCTCGCTCGTTACTGGGATCGGCAGCCACCAGCTTGGTTGCCGTGTCCATAGTTTTTTGCTGGTTATTCTGCTGCTGATAGTCCTGCATGAGAGTTTGCAGGGCGGCCACCTTCATAATGCTGTTCGGATACTGCGTCAGAAACGCTTCGAGACCGCTGATCTGAGCCGCGGGATCCTTCTGCCCGATGGCAGCCACGTAAGCGTTGTACTCGGCTGGATCCTTAATAACCGGAGCTTGCGCTGGCTGGGCGGCTGACTGCGCGGGTGAGGCCGGTTGTCCTTGTGGCGGCTGAGCGGTCTGGGCCGCTGCCAGCGCAGCGACCGCAAGCACAACCGTGACCAGAATCTTTTTCATCAGTATGGCTCCTTGGGCCTTTGGGAATCGACAATTTGAATCTGCGTCAGACGCGAGACGACTCACCCCGCAATCCGGGTGTGCCGGATTATAAGTACGTCTTGTTCCGAAGGCAAGCAACTTCCCAGTTGCCCCCCCGCGCTATTGTATAAGATGCGCATGTCGCAACCCGCGGTTAGCCCTTAATTCGGCCTTCGCGTGGGAGTCGGGTAAAGCCAGAGGACACTTCTGATGGAAAAAGATTATCGCCTCGCAGGGCAGGTGGCGGTCATTACCGGCGCAGGCCGCGGCATTGGCGCTGCCATTGCGCAACAGTTGTCTCGACAAGGCGCCACGGCTGTGCTGTGCGGACGCACTCGTGCCGCTCTCGAATCGGTTGCGCAAGCTATCACTGAGGCCGGCGGGAAAGCCGAGGTGGTGCCGTGCGACGTGACCAGCCTTGCGTCGGTTGAGGCCGCGGCCAAGCAGGTTGAAGCTTCGTTCGGGCGCTTGGACATTCTGGTCAACAACGCGGGTATCGGCGGATCTGGCGGCCCGCTGCACCAGCTCCCGCCCGACTCCTGGGAGCAGATCATGAACACAAACCTGCGGGGCGTCTACTACACGATCCGGGCTTTCGCGCCGATCATGATTCGCGCGCGCTCTGGCCACATCATCAACATTTCATCTCTCGCAGGAAAGAACGCGCTGCCGAACGGCGCCGCGTATGCTGCTTCGAAGTGGGGATTGAACGGACTGAGCTATTCGATGGCGGAGGAGTTGCGAGGCCACAATATTCGCGTGGCTGTGATCTGCCCCGGCTCGACTAATACCGAGCTAAGCCCGCACGCCGGCAAGGACCACTCCAAGATGCTGCAACCGGAAGACGTGGCGCACACTGTGGCGATGCTGGTGACGCAGAGTCCGCAGTCGTTTGTGAGCGAAATTCTGCTGAGGCCCACGCAGAAACCATGAGTTCGATCCTAATCCGCTGTAGAGACGTAGCTTGCTACGTCTTTGCCTGCGGCGTTCCACAAGCTGGCAAGCGAATCGGGTAAACTGCATCTCTATGAACTGAGTTCTGGGTGATGGCGAGAGAGACGTTGCAAGCAACGTCTCTACGACGGGAGCTTGACGCTGCTAACGATTCACTTCTTAAACAGATTCTCAAACGCCTGACGGGCGTCGTTGGGTCTCAAGCTGGCGGGCGTGGATGTTTCTTTTTCGCGGGTCACGCGAATCTCGTAGAACGTACAATCGTTGCGCGCATCCTTTTTGGCCACGCGCTCCTTTACCGGCTGCATGCACTCGAAGCGGCTTCCCGGATCGAAATACATGCACTGCTTGCAGGAATGCAGTTCGAAGCCGCACTTGGGGCAAAGTCCCGTCGGCGGAATATCCTGCAACACCGTGCCACACTGCGCGCAGCGCGAGACAGCGCGGGTTCCGGGCATGTTCACCGGCTTTGGCCCCATGCTGTAGTCGCGCCGCGCCAGGGGGACTGACGCTGGCTTTGGCTTTTCTACGGACTCTTTGCGCGGGGCTTTCTCGCGGTCGCGGTCTTGATACCCATGCTGACGATACTTGGCTGCCACAGAACCTCCCGGCACGTTGGCGTATTGTCTCGCCAGCAGCGCCCTAAGGCAAGTCGGAAGCTAACTCTTTCTCGGCCGTACTCAGTCACTCGCACCAGGTACTCGGTACTCGCTACAATGGAAGCATGATCCGCGCAACGATGATCCACGAAATCTTTCCCGTCGGCCCGCTGCAGTGCAACTGCTCGATCATCGGCGACGAGACGACGCGCGAAGCCATGGTCATCGACCCAGGCGACGACATTGAGGACGTCCTCGCGCTCATCCGCAAGCATAGCCTTCAAGTCAAGCACATCGTGATCACGCACGCCCACATCGATCATGTGGGCGGCGCGATGAAGCTGCGTGCCGCCACCGGGGCACCAATCCTGCTCAACCAGAATGACTATGCCTTACTCAAAATGCTCGACGTGCAGGCTGCCTGGGTCGGCGTAGCTGCGCCCGGCGAGGTCGAGATCGACCAGAGCTTGAGCCCGGGCGACACGGTGAAGGCTGGTGCGCATGCCGCGAGCATCCTGCACACACCAGGGCACACCGAGGGCAGCATTTGCCTCTACTTCCCTGCCGAAAAGACTCTGATCGCGGGCGATACGCTGTTCGCCGGCTCCATCGGCCGCACGGATCTGCCCGGCGGCTCGATGCAGAAGATCATGCAGTCGCTGCACGGCACCGTGCTCGCTCTGCCCGACGACACCGTGGTCGTCCCCGGGCACGGTCCGTTGACTACGATCGGAGAAGAGCGCGAGAGCAATCCGTACTTGGTGAAAAGATAACACCGCGTCGTAGAGACGTTGCTTGCAACGTCTCTACGGATTCAGCATCTCCAATACGCGCTGCCCTGCCTCCGCGAATTCAGCCGCCGGCGCGATCAAACTCAGCACCAGATACCCGTCACTCGGGAAGTCATAGAAATGGCCGGGATGCACCAGCACCGATTTCCGGCGCAGCAGATCGACCGCCAACTCCTCGTCGGTCTGCGTTACCGGGACGCGTAACACCGCGTACCATCCACCTTCCACGCTTAAACGCTGACAAGTCTTTTGGGCTGCGAGCTGGCGGTCGAGTTCTGCAAGATTCGTAAGCACGCGATCGAGCAATTGCTGTTGAATGCTTCCCCGCTGCTCCAGCAGCGCCGGGACCGCCCACTGAACGGGCGCATTCATGGAAAGATAGGTGTCGGCGATTACTTCCAACCGCGCTTGTGCCGCCTCAACTGCCGATGCGGGGCCGCTGGTGACGATCCATGCCACCTTCATTTGGGGCAGGGCGGAGATCTTGGAGACTCCGCTCAACGTAAAGGTCAGCACACTCGGGTTCGCGGCAAAACTCTGTTGCAAAGCCCGGTCATGGGGATAGTCGAGAAACACTTCGTCGGCGATCAAGGCCAGTTCGTGCTCCCGGCAAAAGCGATTTAAAGACTCCCGTTCCTGCGAATGCACGTACGAGCCCGTAGGATTATTGGGATGAACCACGACCACACCGCGGGTGCGCTCGCTCACCAGCTTCTCGAGCGACGGAAAATCCATCTGCCAGCCGTGATCGTAGAGCAAGGGATAGGGCATGAGCTTTACGTCCTGCAAGTTGGCCAGAAACTCAAACAAGGGATAACTCGGCTTTGGCACCAGCAACTCATCTCCCGGATTGCACAGCAGGCGGAACACAAAGGAATAACCTTCGCTGGTGCTGGTGGTGAGAATCAACTGCTCGGGGTCGAGTTCTCGAATACCATGCGCCCTCCGGTAGTAGTCCGCAACAGCGGCGCGCGCGCTGGTCAGGCCTTTCGGCTGGGGATCGTAATCCATTGCTTGCGGCGAGGCCAACGATTGAAGTATCCGGGGCTCGTCGTAGGACAGGCCGGCACGGGTTGGGTTCGAAATCGTGAGATCCAGCACACGCGCGCCGCTCAATCTTACTTCGTCGAGGGCCTCGGTCAAGCGATTGCGCGTTAGCTTCCAGTTGGTGCGGTCGGAAAACATGTAATTCAGTGGCCAGTGGTCAGTGGCCAGTGGTCAGTCAAGCAAACCATTCCCGAATCGTAACTGGCCAGTGACCACTGATCAGTGGCCACTGATGTTGTGCACTCTAACAGCCAATGGTCAGCCGCTCAATGCTTGGAATGAATCGGGCTGAGATGCTTTGGCTGGTAGATTCCTATCTTGCCGCCGCCGGGAAGCGCGAAAGTGGCAAGTGTTCCCCAACGCTGTTCCGAGACGTCGGAAACTTTCACCTTTCTCGATTTGAATTCTGTCAGGGTCGCGGCGATGTCGTCGCACATCAGGAAAAGCTCATGCTGATCGTTCTTCTCGGCATCATGGAAGGCGGCTTCGGTTTGTGGCATAGCAAAAATCAACCAGCCGTGGCCCGCATCCACGGAGGGAAACTTGAGCACGTCGCGAAAGAAGGCCCGGTCGGCCTCCGGATCCTTGGTGTAAATAACAACATGCGCGCCGTTGATCATCGGAGACTCAATTCAGTGGTCAGTGGTCAGTGGTCAGTGGTCAGTGGTCAGTGGTCAGTGGCCAGTGGTCAGTGAGAGCGCCGAACGCAATCGTCAGCCTTACTGGCCACTGATCACTGGCCACTGACCACTGCTTCACGGCTGCAAGTAGAACCCCAAATCCTGTGGCGGTGTCAGAGTTTTGGTCGTCCAATACCGCCATCGCGCCTGCCGCACGGAAACGATCATCTTCTGGAACTCGCGGGCCAGATTGTCGTAGCGTACCAAAACATTATCGAGCCAGTACGGGCTGTACTCCCGCAGATACGCATCGCGGTACATCTGGCTTAGGCGTGTGGTCGCGTCGCGCAAGTCTTCGAGGCGCGCGTTGATGGCCGTGATTTCTTCCAGGTCATTGTTTACACGATCGCCATCGGTTTGGTTCTGAAAAGCGTCCCAGTAGAATTTGTTGATCTCCTGGGTGAATTGCGCCTTCATGCCGAGCGCGTCCCAGCGCCAGGCGGCCAGCGTCATGTCGGCCAGCGTGTCCTGATGTACGTGAGCGCTGGCACGGTTGCGGAAGAGCGATACCAGGGCGTGCTCCGCTCCCAGCCGCATTTCAGGAGCTGCGGCCGCAGCCTTCTGCATTATCTGGGCTCCCTCGGGCGTGAAAGGATCAACCCAGAACAAGTCGTCGGTGTCGCCGCCGAAGTTGACCTTGGCCAGCGCCTGATGGCCACGGTCCAGATTTTCCAGCACATCGCGGAAGGTGGAATCGCTATTGCGATAGAAGGCCCAGTCGTAAGCGTTCTTGAACTGATCGATGTTCGACTCGCCCGCTTGCCATCCCGCAGCCGCACCGAAGACCAGCGCCGGCCAAGCCATTCCGTAGATCGCCTCACCGTCGTCATTCCACGTGGTGTTGAGCATGCCCATCGCGCCCAGCTTTTGACCATCGCGCACGAAGTTGCGGATATTCACGTAGCTGACATCCAGGTTCGGCCACATCTGATTCCACGTCTGCGCGCCCGGAGCCACCATAACGCGGAGGCCGGCATCGCGGTACGGTTTGATGATGCTGTCAAAGTTCGGCTTGGCGTCGTATTCCCAGGCGACGGCGATCATGTCCTTGGGCAGGATGCCGAGCAGTTGCGGATATTTCACCGCGATGTCGCCCCAGAACATGAGCTGCTTGTGATAGGGCTGAAGAATGCCGAACACTTTCTGCATGTGCTCGAGATAAACCCGGCCGAGACCGACATCCGCGACACGCGTGGCAGTTTGTCCGTGCCCAAGTTCAAAAGTTTCGTCGCCGCCGACGTGCAAAAAAGGCCCGGGGAAAAGCGGCACCAGGTCTGCATACATGTTCTTGATGATGTCGTAGGACTGCTCCTTAGTCGGTGTGAGCACGTGACCGTGCGGCCGCTCAGCCACATCGGAGTAGATTTCGTACTTCAGCATGTGATGGAGATGTCCGAAGGTCTGCTGCTCGGGAAGAATCGTGACGTACAGCTTCTTGCCGTAATCTACCAGGGCGTTGATCTCCTGCGGAGTGAGCGCGGCCTCCTTCGGCGCGACTAATGGCTGGCTGGCGAAATCGAAAACGTGCTCCAAGTAAAGGCCAAACAGATTTACTTTGTACGCGGCCAGGGTACGGATCTGCTGTTTCATGTACTCTTCAGTGGGAATGGGGCCGCGGCTGATGTCGTCCTGCACGCCGCGCCACTCCATGCTTGGCCAGTCGCGAATCGAAACCGCCGGGCACACAAGACTCTTGCCCTCCGGGTGCAGCAGTTGCCGCAGCGTCTGCACCCCGTAGAACAGCCCCTGGCCGGTGTTGGCGGCGACGATCAGGCGCGAGTTATCGGAGAACAGGAGATAGCCCTGATCGCCGATGGAATCCGCCTTCAGGCCCTTGGATTCCAGGAAGTCCCGCAAGTTCTTGTCTTGCAGACGCGCCAGAACGATCGCGCCTTCCTCTTGTTTGGATTCCTGCTTCGATTCCGCCCTCGCTCCGGTAATGCTCAGCTTCAATCCGGACTGATCGTGGATTTCCTCCGCCAGCGTTTCCGCGGCAATGCGGTCTTCGGCTTGATGGCCGAACTCTACGAGGATTCGCGTAGTTGGCCTTACATGGAAGCTTCCTTCCTGAACGCGCACCTCTTTGGGCTCGGGGATCAGCTTGAGTTGATTCTCCGGGCCAGAGGTCTCGGCGAAAATCACGGGAATCAAAAGAAGGAGGACAAAAGGAAGGAGGACGGCGTCTCGCTTTTTCATTCGGGTCCTTGGGTCGGAATTACTGCCGTTCCATTCTAACGGGAACAACAGGCGAAAAGGCTGGAAACCATGCAAAAACTTGCGTACTGGAGTACTTTCCTCTCCTTGACGGTTGCTGCGAACTCGGGAAAAATATACCAAGTCTCCCCCGCGAGGCCTTCTCAGGCCTTACCACTCGCGCTCTTCAAAGGATTTCATGATGAATACATACAAGCACAAATGCGCCGTGCTCGCCACGACGTGCGCGATGTGGGTTTGTTTAATGCCGGCGGCCGCGCCCGGCCAGGCGACTGTGACCACGTATCATAACGACAATGCTCGTACCGGACAGAACCTCAACGAAACCATCCTGGCTACTTCCAACGTCAGCACCAGCACCTTCGGCCGGCTGTTCTCAGTTCCGGTGGATGGCTTTGTCTACGCGCAGCCCCTGTACCTCTCGAACGTCAGCGTCTCCAATCTCGGCACTCACAATGTGGTTTACGTCGCCACCGAGAATGACAGCGTGTATGCCTTCGATGCCGACGGCATTGCCGGTACGAATGCGAATCCCTTGTGGCATGTGAGCTTCCTGAACTCAGGAGCCACTACTCTCAGCACCAGCGACGTCAGCTGCACCGACATTACTCCCCAGATCGGAATTACCAGCACACCGGTAATCGATTCCACGAGCGGAACGCTTTACGTCGTCGCGCGCACCAAAGAGAACGGTTCTTTTGTGCAGAGGTTGCACGCGCTCGACGTAACCAGCGGCGCGGAAAAGTTTGGCGGTCCGGTCGTTATCCAGGCGTCCGTCCCCGGCAGCGGGACTGGATCGGTGAATGGAACGGTAAGCTTCGACGCTCAAAGCCAGAATCAGCGCGCTGGGCTGCTGCTGCAAAACGGCATGGTTTATATTGCCTGGGGCAGCTTGTGCGACGTCAGCCCATACCGCGGATGGGTCATGGCTTACGGCGCTCAGTCGCTGGCGCAGGTTGCAGCGGTCATCACTACCACCACTGCGGTGGGTGGCGGGATTTGGGAAGCGGGTTCGGGCCTGGCGGCGGATGAATTCTTCGACGTATATTTCGCTACCGGCAACGGAGCCTTTGACGCCAACTCGGGGGGCTCGGACTACGGTAACAGCATTGTGAAGCTGGGCCTGCCCACCAGCGGCGGTTTCCCGGTCGCCGATTACTTCACTCCCTACAACCAGTCCACCTTCGGCTCAAGCGACCTTGGCTCGGGGGGAGTTCTTCTCTTGCCCGATCAGGCAGCGGGATCGGCGCACCCCCACCTGGCCGTGCAGGCCGGCAAACTCGGCGAAATCTACCTGCTCGATCGCGACAACATGGGGCACTTCAATGCCTCGAACAACAGCCAGATTGTGCAGGACATCCCTGGCGCACTGCCCAACGGCGAGTGGAACCTGCCCGCATGGTGGAACAATACGCTGTACTTCAGCGGGAAAAGCGACCCCATTCGGGCTTTTGCTTTCAATCCGACCACCGAAACGTTCGCTACTATTCCTTCGTCAGTCAGCACGAAGGTTTTTGGTTATCCGGGGACTACGCCATCGCTTTCTGCAAACGGCACAGGCGCTGCGATTCTCTGGGCGATTAATAGCACTACGTATGCCAGTTCTGCGCCGGCAGCGCTGTTTGCTTACGACGCGAGCAATTTGGCGAAACAACTTTACAGCACGGGCCAGAACGGCGCTCGCGACAACCCTGGCCCCGCCGTCAAGTTCACCGTGCCCACAGTCGCGAACGGGAAAGTGTACGTGGGCACGCAGACGTTGCTCAGCGTCTTCGGGCTGTTCGCCGCCTCAGATTTTTCGATGACGGCGACGCCAACTTCCATCCGGGTTCGGGCCAAGGGCAATAACAACGCCCAGTACACCGCGACGATTACGCCCAGGGGAGGCTATGCTGGAACGGTAACGTTAAGCGTCACCGGATTACCGGGCAACACGACCGCCAGTTTCAACCCGTCCACCGTAACCGGCAGTGGCACATCGGTCTTAACCATCACACCCAGCAAGACCACGCCGACCGGCACCTACACACTGGCCATTACGGGAAACGATAGTGCGCACAGCCTCACCCACAACACTATCGTGACGCTGACGGTGTATTAGTTGTCGAGGCCGGCGCTTGCCTTGTACACGCAGGAGCATTTCCGCTACGCTGCTGAATTGGTTCTCCTGGCCAAAGGTGCCCGTCGGGGCGGCCTTCATCACAGTGCTTCTGAATGTCGGAAAAGATGGGATGGGTATATAATCCATGCCGTTTTGAAACCAGAACGCGCCTAGATAAGTAACTTCACCACGAAGAGTGCCGCTTATGAATATCGCCGCGGGCACGCTTATCAAGCATTACGAAATTCTCTCCGCACTGGGAGCCGGCGGCATGGGCGAGGTCTACCTGGCGGAGGATAAGCGGCTGGGCCGGAAAGTAGCGATTAAGTTTCTTCCGGCAGACGTCGCTTCCGACGAGCGCGCTAAACAACGTCTCCTGCGGGAGGCCCAGACCGCAGCCACGCTCGATCACCCAAATATATGCGCCATCTACGAGGTCGGCCAGGAGGGGGGCTACAGCTTCATCGTTCTCCAGTACATCGAAGGGGAAACCCTGGCTGCAAGGCTTAGGCGCGGGTTACCGGAAGTGCGCGAGTCACTCGCAATTGCGGCGCAGGTTGCCGACGCCCTGGCTGAAGCGCACTCGCGCGGCGTCATTCATCGGGACATCAAACCTGAGAACATCATGCTCACAACGCGCAGACAGGTGAAGGTGCTCGATTTCGGCCTGGCTAAGGTGCTGCGCGATCCGGGCACTCCCGAAGGCGGGGCAGATACAGCGAGCATGTTGAGCATGCCGGGAATGGTGATGGGCACGGTACCCTACATGTCTCCGGAGCAGGTGCGTGGCGAAGAGTTGGATGGCCGCAGCGATATCTTCAGCTTCGGCACCGTGCTGTATGAATTGCTGAGCGGGCGGCGGCCTTTTGAAGCGAGGAGTATGGCCGAGGTCATCTCCGCGATCCTGACCAGGCAACCTGCGCCTATCTCAAGCCTGGGTCATAGCGATCGTGGCGAGGAGCGCCTTTTAGGGAAATGCCTGGAGAAGGATGCAGGACTGCGTTATCAAACGATTGGTGACTTAATTTCTGATCTGGATCAAATCCGCCGCGAATACGAGAGCGGTCAGGTCAGGCCGCAGACCGACGCAACATCTAAACCGACCCCGGCGCTCGCCGTCGCAAAGCAGAGCAGACTTCGCCGTTCAAAGCTCGAACTGATCCTGACTGTCATCGCTCTGGCAGTAGCGGCTGCCATATATGTCGCATCGTTGCGGACTCGGAAGCCGGCACCAGCGCTGGGCGGAAAAACTAACAACGCCGCAGCCTACGATGCGTACGTGCGCGGCAAGGTGAATGTAAGCAGCGAGAATCCAGCTGATAACGAAGCCGCCATCAAACTGTTCGAGCAGGCGGTAGCCGCTGATCCAAACTTCGCCGCCGCTTACGCCGAACTGGCCCGCGCCTACAGCATCAAAGCGCGTTTTTTCGCTCCTGTGCCCGAGAAGAAAAAGTTGAATGAGGAAGCCGAAGTGGATGTGGAAAAAGCGCTCGCGCTAGATCCCAATCTGGCGGAGGGCTATTTTGCTCGTGGTCTGATCTTGTGGACGCCCTATAAGCGGTTCCCTCACGAACAAGCGATTCAGGCGTACAAGCGCGCACTCGAATTGAACCCCAATCTCGATGAAGCACATCACCAGCTGGGGTTTGTTTACTTGCACATCGGCTTGCTCGACAAGGGATGGCAGGAGATTCAAAAGGCTCTGGCTATCAATCCGAGCAACACTCTGGCGCGGTATCGCCTCGGCGTCATTAACATGTGCCGGGGGAAGTATGAAGAAGCCTTTCAGATCTTTAATACCACCCCACTCGAAAAGAGCCCCTCGCTCCTGGCGTCTTATACGTCCACGGCTCTCTTCCGGCTGGGGCGGAACGAGGAAGCCTCGGCGATCATTCAGCAATTTTTTAAAGACTATCCGAAGGACGAGGGTGGGCTGGTTACCAGCGTGAAAGCCATGATGCTGGCCAAGGCAGGCAAAAATCGGGAAGCCGAAGACACGATCCAGCGCGCTCTCGATATCGGCCGAGGTTACGCCCACTTTCATCACACGTCCTATAACATCGCCTCTGCCTATGCCCTTATGAACAAGCCGGAGCCGGCACTGAAATGGCTGCAAGTCACCGCGGAAGAAGGCTTCCCTTGCTATCCACTCTTCGAGGGTGACACTAACCTCGCCAACCTGCGAAAGGATGCGCGGTTTATCTCATTTATGGCCACACAAAAGCAGCAGTGGGAGCATTTCGATGCCACGTTGTGAGTAACGAACCTGGAGTCTGATTAAGAGTGTCCCGGGTCAGGACTTTCCGAATGCTTCCTTGTTTACGACATAAGGCATCTTCGTAATATCCCCGCCATAGTTGGCTTCGAGCACATCGATCAATCCCTGGATGCAGCGTCCTGCCATGCCTTTGTTGGGATCAGTGGAGAGCCGCGTGATGCGCCCGGCGCTGGCAAAGTGCGGCATCAGGCGGAGGCGGTCGGCAAGGCCGGGGTCACGCAGAGGCGAATCGGAGGGAAGGGGCTCTTTCTCGTATACATCAAGGGCGGCGCCGGCGATCCAGTTCTCACGCAACGCTTTTACGAGGGCAGCTTCATCCACAACTGGTCCGCGCGAGTCGTTGATGAGGAAAGCTGTCGACTTCATCAGCTTAAAGGTTTGCTCGTTGAAGAGATGATATGTAGGCGTGACGCTTTCGCCCGGACGCAACAGAGGCACATGCACACTGACGAAATCGGCATGGCGTAGCGCCTCTTCGAAGGTCACATACTTGATCCAGTTTCGTTCCCGGGAAATGCCGCGGGCGTGGCGCAGATCCATGGTTTCCTGAATGGCCTTGATGTAGTCGTGATTCTCATATGCCGGGTCATAGCACAGCATGTTCATGTCGAACCCGGCGCACTTCTTGATCATGGCCAGCCCGATGCGTCCCGTCCCGATGATCGCGATGGTCTTTCCGGTGACTTCGTCGCCCAGAAACGGCAGGTAAGGGTGCCAGTATCCCCATTGGTTTTCCCGGGTGAGGTGCTCGGCCGGCCACATCTTGCGCGCCAGCATGCCCATCATAAAGAAGGCGAACTCGGCCGTGGCCTCGGTGAGGACGTCTGCCGTGTGTGTGAAAGGAACCTTGTAGCGGTTGGCGTCGGCACGGTTGATGTTGTCGAAGCCTACGGCTATCTGAGCTACGACTTTCAGCGAGCCCTTGCCGGCTTCGAAGACTTCGGCGTCGATGGGATCGCGCAGCGTGGTGATCAGTCCGTCGATGCCGGACTTCACTTTGTCGATAATCAGACTCTTCGGCGGCGCTTCGGGGTGCGGATAGACCTCGACCGCGTATCCGCGGCTGCGCAGCAGATCGATGGCCTCTCCAATATCACAGGTGGCAAAAACGCGGAATTTCTTAGTCATGTTTTTCCTTGTGAGAGAGGCTGTTGCACGAACTGCTTAGGCTACATTACTCGAAGGTCCAGCGTGTGGATTTTCCTATGAATTCCTTCTCCCACAGACCAAACACCACGCGTGGACGCACTGCGAAGACCGGCTCCTTCATCGACAGGATATCGTCCTTCATCGCCCCCATGTTGAACCTATACTTGCGTTCGTACTTGGGCAGCAGCTTGCGGCGCGCGGCCACATCGGCGATTTCCGCGACGCCCTCGACAATGACTGCCTCGTTCGCCAACTCGGTGGACACGACACAGTTGGGATTCTGAGCCAGGTTTCGCGCCTTGCGTGACTTGCTGCCAGTACTGAAAAGGAACCGGCCGTCCTGCCACAGGCCCCAGACCACCATGCTGTGCGGAGCACAGTCCGTCTTGACGGTGGTGATCCAGTAGTTGTGCGATTTCTTCAGGCGCTGCTCCGCCCAACTCCACGGCAGCAGGCCTTTGTTGCCTTCCGGCAGGCCGTAGCCGGGCATGTGGGGACGGCTGGATTTGGGTTCACCGCTCGGTTTTGATTTCTTCTTCACCTTCATGTCAGTCCAGACCTAACCGCAAATCCCCCAGCGTCATGTGGCGAGGGGCCTACCGCAAAGAGTGAATCAGATTACGAATGTAACCGCACGTCGCCGTCTGAAAAGAGTGTTTGAAAACACAATCTCGACGGCTGTATCATAGAGGAAAATAGCGTATGTCTAAACAAGCTCATGTAGCAAAGTCGACCGCACCAGCGATAGGTCCGAAGAAGACGCTGAAGGACCTTTTCGACGAGAGAGACCGCACACGCCCCGGATCGAGGGAAGAAGAACAAGCCGCCGAGAAAATTCTCGAGACTCTGTTCCCCGATACGAATGCCGATTAAAGTACAAACGAATTATCACAAATACCCTCCTGGCATCAAACAGCACTTAATCGACCGCATTCGTGATCGACGGTTCCTGCCCGGAATGGCGCTGGAACTAGCGAGTTGGCTTCAATCTCGTCCTTCAGCGCCCGACCTACAGGAGTCCCCGGCAGGGTGGCACAAGAAGTTTTCGTCTTTCACGGTTTGCGGGGAAGGCGAGTTTGTGAAACGTTGTTCACCATCTACTCTCCGGGTACGCCGCGCAAGGGCAGCGTCGACTTAGACCAGCGGAAGCCGCCGACACCGACGGGGTGTTGATGCCGAGACTCGAGACAGGACTAGAGATTCTTCTTCGTCCACTGGTCAATCCGATCCAGCGCCTGCTCCAAGTTCTCCAGCGAATTGGCTACGCTGAAGCGCAGGTAGCCTTCTCCGAAGTCGCCGAATGCAGTTCCAGAGAGCGCCGCAACGCCCGCCTGCTCCAGCAGAGCATCTGCTAAAGGCTTCGACTTCCATCCAGTCTTCGTGATGTTGGGAAAGACGTAAAATGCGCCTTTAGGCATCCGACAGGAAAAGCCCTTGATCTTATTCAGCCCGGCTACAACAACGTCGCGCCGGCGCTTGAATTCCGCGCACATTTGATCTACCGAACCCTGGTCCCCGCGCAAGGCTTCGATTCCCGCAATCTGGGTGAAGCTGGCAGTGCAGGAATTTGAATTCGTCATCAGGCGAGTAATGTGCGCCGCCAGGTCCGCGCGCATGACACCGTAACCCATGCGCCATCCGGTCATAGCATAGGTTTTCGAAAAACCATCAAGCAGGATGGTTCGTTCCTGCATCCCCGGCACTGACATGATGGAGAAGTGCTCGCCTTCAAAAAGCAGCCGGCTATAGATCTCATCCGATAACACCAGGATGTTCCGGTCGCCAATGACCTTGGCAACCTGCTCGACGTCGCGGCGCTGCATGACGCCGCCGGTGGGGTTCTGCGGAGAGTTCAAAATAATCAGCTTGGTGCGGCCGGTGATGAGAGCAGCCAGTTCGTCCACATCCAACGAAAAATCGCGCTCCTCGCGCAGGTGAATCGGCACACCTTTGCCGCCGACGTAGTGGATCATCGATTCATAAATGGGGAAGCCGGGGTTGGGATAGATAACCTCATCTCCTTCGTCAATCAATGCCAGGATCGTGAAGAAAATAATTGGCTTACCTCCGGGGACGACGACAACTTCTTCAGGCGTAACTTTCACGGCCCGGGTGCGGCTGACATAATCGGCGATGGTTTGTCGCAGGTCGGGTAGGCCTGCGGCGGGACCGTAGTGGGTCCAGCCTTTGTGCAGGGCGTCCACCCCTGCTTCCACTACATTCGCGGGAGTGTCGAAATCCGGCTCGCCGATCTCGAGATGAATAATGCTTTTGCCCCGGCGTTCCAACGCCCGAGCCTTGTTTAGAACTTCGAAAGCCGTTTCTGTGCCCAGACGCGACATGCGGCGGGCGAGTTGTAATTCGTGCTGCGTAGCAGGTGCCATGATGACCAACGCTCCTAAGACGCCAAACGGCACATTATACGCCGGGAGAGCGGACCGCTTGGAGAACGCAGGGATCAAAGCCTGACACTATCCCTATAATGTCGGATGCGGTACCCATTCTTGTGGACCGCTTTGATCAATCATTCAGGGAGTACCTATGCCTTCTTACCTCGACGAACTCTATGGGCATCAGGAATGGGCGGATGCCGAGCATTGGCGCGCGCTGGAGGCGCACGCCCCGGCGTTGGCAGATAAGGCGATTCGCGAGCGGTTGCATCACATTCACCTGGTGCAGTCAGCATTTCTGTGGGTGGTAGGGCCGCGGACGGCACAGTTCGTCATCACTAAGGCCGAAGACTATCCCAACATGGCCGATCTGAAGGCCTTTGCACGAAAGGGGCACGTGGAACTGGTGACGATGCTGGGCGGGATGGACGAGGCTCGTCTGGCAGAAATAATCGAGGTACCCTGGTTCCGTCCGCCGGTTCGCATCGCCAGGCGGCAGGCTCTGATGCAGGCCGCGATGCACAGCCACTACCATCGCGGACAAAACGCGACCCGGCTGCGCGAACTGGGCGGAGTGCCGCCAGCAACGGACTTCATTGTGTGGGTGCGAAACGGGCAGCCTGCGGCGCGGTGGGATTAGTTTTCAAGGCCGTCGTCCGCGAATCGCCCAGGCGCGTGCGGGCAGTTCGATCGCTCCCTGAGCATTTACCGGAAGCGCCGCTCTCAAGCGTTCACGAATCCCCTCCTGGATCTTTTTATTGCTCGTCGCGAGGTAGTTCGGTGCGGAGCCCTGGCCGGTCAGGAGGGGTTCCCAGTAGTCATCGAAGCTACCGAAACGAGTTACTATTTCGAGTGTGTGCGGGGTTAGCTCTTACAGCCCCGCCTGCTCGAATACGCCGCGCAGCCCTTCCGGCGTACAGATTGGAAAACGGCGGGCCTGGTCAGAGGCTGCGGCTTCATGATCGCATGCGATCGCTGCATCCCAGAACTCGCGCAAGAACCTTGCGCCTTTCGCGTAGTCCCAGAGGTAGACTGCGACGGTACCGCCAGGACTAAGTACGCGGCAGAATTCTTCCAGCCCGCGCGCCGGATCCGGAATGTAGTTCAAGCCCAGGCCGCAGACGGCAACATCGAAGCTGGCGTCCGCGAGTGGCAGGTTCATCGCGTCCGCAATTTCGAACCTGACGTTCGGCCTTGCTCGATGCTGACGGGCGAAGTCGATCTGCTCAGCGGAAACATCGACCCCCACGATACTGGCCGGCGCATTGCGTTCAACGATGGCTTCGGTGACGATGCCGCTACCGCAGCACACATCGATCCATCGCAGACCGGCGGGGACATCCAGCCATTTCAGGAACTCTTGAGCGAGCAGGCGGCTCCAGCGTCCCATCCATTGATCGTAGTGAGAGCCTGAAGTCCAGCGATCCATATTCATTGAGACGTGTTCATCGAGAGGCGCGTGCCCCTTCCGAATGCATTTGCGTCATCGCACCGACGAGCGGCGTAAGCATCCCGAGTTTCAGGCATCCAGGTCAATGCGAACCGTGAGCAGTTGTGTACCGAAAAAGCGGACCGCGGCGGCGTTGCTGGCGCTGCCAGGCAACTGATTCGTGAGCCAGCGCTGGCGCTCGCGTGGGTCGTCTTCAGCGAGCAGGGTGGCGGTGCCCGCGTACCAGCGAGCGCGTAGCCCGTCGCGCAGTTTCAGGCGCACCCGTGGACTCACCGCAATATTGCGCACATAGCCTGCCTTCTGGCCGTGCTCTGCCACGATCCAAAACTGCCCGCCCACGCGACCGTTACCCACGGGAGTGCGGCGTGCTTTTCCGGTCTTGCGTCCGATCGTCTCCAGGAGCGCATATCCTGGCGGGACGATCCCGAGTGCAAACAGGAGCTTGATGGGCGGGTTGAACAGATATTTCTGAAGGAAGTGGACAATGCCGTGTTTCATTTTATCGTGCTCCTTGGAAGGAGATTCATGCACGGAGCTTCAAGCCCTGCTACCTTGGAGCGACGGTATTGTACTGCGAGCACTCGTAGTTGGGTAAAACATCGCGATTAACGCCAATCTTAAGGGGTGTCTCTATGGGATGACTTTTACTCCGAGACGCTGTGTTCTTCGTTTTGAGCGCGCAGGACGCGGTCGACGGAGTAGGGAGCGCGGTGGCGGGGTTCGTGGAAGTGGCGGACTTGCATCTCGCCCAGCAGGCCGATGGCGAGCAGGTTCAATCCGCCGAGCAGCAGGCCCAGAGAGAGCATCATCAGAGGACCGTGCGAAGCCATGACTGGAACGTTATGCAGAAATTTTTCTACACCCAACCAGGCTACGATGGCGCTGCCGCCAAACATGCTGAGCAGGCCGAAGGTCCCGAAGAAGTGCAGAGGGCGGGAAAGGTAGCGCAGCAGGAAGCGAATGGTGATGAGATCGAAGAAGACACGGAATGTGCGGGTGATGCCGTAGTGTGAAGTGCCACGCTCGCGGTTCACGTTGCGGATGGGCACTTCGCAGATGGACGCGCCGTACCACGATGCCAGCGCCGGGATGAAACGGTGCAACTCGCCGTAGAGCGGAACCTGCTCGAGGATCTCGCGGCGATAAGCTTTGAAGGTAGTGCCGAAATCATGAATGTCAACGCCGCTCAGCTTGGCCATCAGCCAGTTTGCCACGCGAGAAGGAATGCGGCGCATCCAGAAGTTATCGATGCGAACCTTGCGCCAGCCGCTGACGATGTCATAGCCCGCGGCAATCTTTTCCAGAAACACCGGGATGTCGGCGGGATCATGTTGCAGATCGCCATCCATGGCGATGATGTACTCGCCGCGGGCGTGGTCGAAACCGGCAGCGAGGCCTGCTGTTTGCCCGAAATTGCGGCGAAGCTTGACTACCGTCACACGGCTATCGACGGCCGCGATCTCGCGCAGCATGGCGAAGGTGTTGTCGCTGGAGCCGTCATCCACCAGCACAATCTCGAACGTCTCACCGGCGGCCTCCATTACTGCCTTCAAGCGGTCGTAGAGGTCGGTAACGTTCTCCTGCTCGTTGTGCAGGGGGACGACGATAGAGTACTTGGGCACAGGCTTTTTATTATAGCGTGAACCATTGCCTGCGCACGCTCAATTTCTCTCCCAGGGTAATGTCCTAATGAACCATCGGGGACACAGGCGAGGACGAAGAGGGCCTCCGCGAGGCTCAGCCCTGCTCCTTTAGCTTTAGCCTCGACTTGTTCTCTTCCAAGAACTTCTTTATATCGTCGGCCGCGCTGAGCAGGCGGTTCCACTGCTCGTAGTACAGCGTGACCGGGAAGCGCCCCAGACCGTAGACGCTGACGCCGCCTTTTTCGCCAACCTTGAAGATCAGGTCGCCGCTGCGTTTCTTGACTTCTACTTCTTTTTCCAACTGGGATAGACGGGCTTTGAGTTCTTCGTAGGTTGGTTCCGACATGTGTTCCCCCGCGCGTGAAGTTTGATGGCTGCCTGGCACGCCTGCCTCAGGCCGACGTAACAGTCCGTTCCAATAGTAACTTGCCCGGCATTGCTTTGGGCGCGACAACCCGTATAATCGATGAAGAATCTGGCCCAATGCAGGAACGTATGCGGTTTACTTCGCGATGGCTAACGTGGCTCTGCCTGTCCCTGATGTTGTGGACGGCGGTGGCGGAGTCTACCCACAACCATCCGAACAAAACCGAAAGCGCCTCCTGCTCGATCTGCGTGGTGGCCCATAGCACCACGCCCACTGCCAGTTCCAACCAAGCCAGGCCCGTGTTTACCGCGATCGGCCTGCTGCAAGAAGAAGAAGTAATCGCGAAGGTACGGCTCAGCGCTTTTGACTTGGGCATTCGCGGTCCTCCTGCCGTTTAGGGATTCCCTGCACAGAAACAGATCAAGCACCGGCGTCACTGCCGGTGGATCCCTATTTTTCAATTTATCGATATCCCAGGAGGAATCGTGACTACTTATTATCGGTGGCGCCTCGTTGCAATTGCCGTCGTTTCGCTTTTTTTTGCAACCTGCCTTTCCCAAGCTCAATCAGCGACCTCAGTAAACGGCACGGTTGTGGATCCTACCGGCGCAGTTGTTGCCAATGCCGTCGTTGAAATCCATAACCCGGTCAGCGGATTTGCCCGCTCGGTCACAACGGATGCTCTAGGCCAATTCAACTTCCCCAATGTTCCGTTTAACCCCTACCATCTGACAGTCAGGGCCGCCGGCTTCTCCGCTTACGCGCAAGACGTCGAGCCGCGTTCGTCGGTTCCAGTCAGCATCAAAGTCACGTTGCGCGTTGCCACTGAGGGGACCGTTGTCGACGTCCGCGGGGAGGCCGGCGATCTGACTGAGAACGACCCCAGCTTTCACACGGATGTGGACAAGAACCTGTTCGACAAGGTTCCACTCGAGAGTCAGTCTTCATCCTTAAGTTCGTTGGTAACGCTAACAACGCCTGGAGTAGTGGCGGACTCTAACGGTCTGTTCCACGGGCTCGGCGACCATGCCGATAATTCGTTCTCTTACGATGGTCAGCCCATTACCGATCAGCAGAGCAAAGTTTTTTCGAACCAGATTCCACCCGAATCGATTCAGTCGATGGAAGTAATTTCCGGCGCGGTTCCGGCGGAGTTCGGTGACAAGACCAGCGTGATTGTCAAAGTGACCACGCGCTCGGGCCAGGGCATGACAACACCTCACGGCAGTGTCAAGACTTCCTACAGTAGCTTTGGCACGTCCACGGTTGGTTTCGACCTGGGATACGGCGGCCCAAAATGGGGGAATTTCATCGCCACGAGCGGATTGAATTCGAGCCGATTCCTGGACCCGCCAGAACTTCATGCCATACACGACAAAGGCAATGAAGAGAATCTATTCGACCGACTTGACTTTCAGCCCACTGGTCCGGATTCGATCCACGTAAACCTCGGCTATAGCCGTTCCTGGTTTCAGACACCCAACTCTTACGATAATCTCAATGCCGGCGTAACCGACCCGGTCACTGGCGGACCGCTTGGTCCGACGGATCAGCGTTCGGAAATCAAGACCTATAACATCGCTCCGGTCTGGACCCACTTGTTCAGCCCCACAACCCTGTTCACATTCGGAGGGTTCGTTCGTCACGACGATTACAACTATTACCCATCGGCAAACGTGTTTGCCGATGGCACGGGGCTCATTCCTGGCGGCTCCTCCGCAACCGTCAACCAGCATAGAACCTTAACGAACGCGGGCCTGCGCTCCGATCTGTCGTACGTGAAGGGCATTCACAACCTGAAGACCGGAATCGTCCTCGAGCACACATTCCTCAGGGAAAACTTTAATTTCGGCATTACCGATCCGGCGCTTCTGCCGTCGAGCACCGATGCGAACGGCAATCCTTGCTTCGTGGGCGGTGTTGCAGTTGCTGCCCCGTGCACGTATCTGCTGCCTATCGATCTAACACGAGCAGGGACTTTCTTCCCGTTTCGCGGCCGCACGGACATCAAACAAATTGCGCTCTACGTCCAGGACACAATCACAAAAGGTAGCTGGGCCTTCAGTCTGGGAATCCGCGGTGATTTATATCGAGGGATCGTTCGAGACTCTCAACTGGAACCACGCGTCGGGATCGCCTATAACGTCAAGAAGACGAACTCAGTAATTCGTGTCGACTATTCGCGCATCCAGGCAACGCCGTACAACGAGAACCTTGTTCTTTCAAGCCTTGGATCCCAGAATCCGACCGTCAATGCCGTATTCAACGGCGCAAATAGCCAATCCTTCGCGCCCATTCGTCCTGGGTTCCGTAACCAGTTCAATGCCGGGGTTCAGCAAGCCTTTGGAAGGTTTCTCGTCGTGGACGCAGATCTTTTCTGGAAGTATACCCACAATGGATATGACTTCAGTATCTTTGGCAGCACGCCCATCACCTTTCCCATAGCATGGCACAATTCAAAGCTCAATGGAATTTCTGTCCGTGCCAACATGCCGGAACATCACGGGCTCTCGGCTTTCGTGGTCCTCGGGCACACAAATGCCCGGTTCTTCCCGCCCCAAATTGGTGGATTAGGCGCTACGGTCGTAACCGGACAACCGTTCCGCATCGACCACGATCAAAAATTCCAGCAGACAACACATCTGCAATACCAACCGCGGAAAACTCTTCCCTGGGTTTCCATGAACTGGCGCTACGACAGTGGATTAGTGGCAAGCAACCCCAACTTAGATGAGTTCGGCCATGCATTGGCGTTTCTGGATGCGGACCAGCAAAGTGCACTCGGACTTTTCTGTGTCGGTTCCAATGGCGTCAAGCACACGGCCGCGCTAAACAGCCCTCTGGATTCAACTACCTGTAACGTGCTGGCGGCGGATGGTTTACCAACCGGTGGCGCAACCAGAATAGTCTTTCCGAAAGTCGGGACATTCGACTTAGACCACAATCCAACACGCATCGCGCCGCGGCATCTGTTTGACGCCGCAATCGGCGATGACAACCTCTTTCATGGCGATCACTATCAGTGGAGCCTGCGATTTACCGTCGTCAACCTGACAGACAAGACCGCGCTCTACAACTTTCTTTCAACGTTCAGTGGAACGCATTTCGTGACTCCAAGGACATATACGGCGGAGTTGGGGTTCCACTTCTAGTTCGCGAGTGAAACAACTCATACTTGGGGCGGCTTTTTTCAGCCGCCTCTTTTCTTTCTTTTCTTTAACTGCAACGACGAATCTCGACGTGTAAATTCGTGTAAACCCCGGTTCCCTTCCTCCGAATCTGCTTGCGCCCTTGATAGAATGAACCTTAAAGGGCGATCCATACATCTCTTTGTGTTTGGGGAGGTCGGACAATGCACTGTTTCGCTTTCGGAAGCGTTTCCCATAGCCAGGTACTTTTGTCCGATCGATTTGCTTCGCCGACTCTGACCCAGTCGTTATCCCGATCGAGATCCGTCTCGATCAAAGCCAAGGTCCGGAGAAATGTGTACTGATGAGTCTGTCCATTCGCGCTCTTGTTATCGTGATGCTCTCAACTGTTCTTTCTCTTCTTTCTTGGTGTCAGGAGACTCCTCCGCCCTCGAATCGTCAGCCTTCTTCGCAATCCGCGCCCCAGGCTCAGGATAACGATGCGCCCAAACGGCAACCCGGCTCCGAAGGCCAAACCGTTCCCGGCAGCAGCAGTGCCCAAGGCAAAGTTGAGGGAACTTCAAAGGACCGTCTTTTCTACGCGCTGCCTAACTTTCTGACCCTGGAAAATGGTGGCCAAGTGCCGCCGCTCACCACGGGACAGAAATTCAAAGTCGTGGCCCAGGGTTCATTCGACTACGTGCAATATCCGTGGTACGGGTTTCTGGCGGGCATCAGCCAGGCCGAAAACAGCGAGCCTGGTTTTGGCCAGGGCGCGAAGGGCTATGGAAAGCGCTTTGCATCGGCCTTTGCAGATGGGACCATCGAAAACTTCATGACGGGCGCCATTCTTCCATCACTTCTGCATCAGGACCCCCGCTTCTTCCAGTCGGGAAAAGGCGGGTTCACGCAAAGGACCGGTTACGCAGTGAGCCGGATCTTTGTGACCCGAACCGACTCCGGGCATCAGCAATTCAACTACTCTGAGGTTGTCGGCAGCGCCTTGTCGGCCGCGATCTCCACCTCGACCTATCATCCTCGAGCGTTCATCACGAAACGCTACGATCCGACCACCGGCATGCTGACCTACGTTCACAACCCGTCCGATCGCACGTTGTCAAACACGGCCAGCGTGTGGGGAACCCAACTGGGCTATGACACGATTACGATCGTGGTGAAAGAGTTCTGGCCCGACATTCACCGCAAGCTGTCGCACAAGCACAAGGGCGACGTGGCGCCGCCGGCTGGCAGTACGAATCCGTAGGCTCAATTCCCGCAGCGTCTGAAGGCGCAGTAAGAGATGCGGCTCTATGGTATGCCTGAAGGCATACCCTGATACGAACCTTCCTTCACCGTTGGCGGTTCCGGGCCTGAGTGGGATCTCGCGTTACGCAGACTGCGCTGCTTGCGGTTTGAAAATGATGCCCTGACTGATTCTGCTGTTCATGATTACTCGAACAGGACCATCAAAGTGCAAATGCCGGACGCATCCGTCTTCTTCCACGGAACGTTGCTGACTCAGCCACTCCCAATCCACCGAACCTTCACCAGCATCCGGATTCACCGTGAAGTAGCCGATCTGAAACGCCGTTAAGTTCTGGAAGAAATGGCTGCCCTGCGAGGGCATGACACGAAAATCGCGGAAACCGGCTTCGACAATGACGCGGGCGCCGGAGATTTCGTCCCACTCCACAGGAATGCCGAGCCATGGGTCGTTCGATCCCCAGCGTCCCACTCCGATCAGAAGGTAGGGCTTGTTCTCGGCGTTGAGCACGCCATTGAAATGAGCCACCGCTTTGGCCACTTCCTGGCTGCGGCTACGCTCGAAGCGTTGCGAGTCGACGACCACCACATCATGCAGGTTCTCGATGCGCCCATTGCCGAGAACCTTGCAGCTTTGGCAGAGCAACTGGTGCGGCTCAACGCTTTCGAGCGACAAGTCCTGGTGATCGCGTGAGAGTGTCAGCGGACGGATTTGCAGGAAGCCAAACTCCGCAGCTTCACCGGGTTGCCGGGGCAGCCGAACTGCGAATTCGATTTCCACGGGAATTCCAAGAGCATCTTCGCCAGCTTTGACCAGCGTCTCCAGAATCGTTGGCAAGGGAAACAATCCGTGTTTGAGCATGGGCGCGAAGCTCACGATGCGGACGCCGGGCCGGCTCACGCCGTCATACACTGCCTGATTATCGACTGAATAGGTGGAACCGACCGCGGGCAGCGTGCCATCCGCTTCGGCGGCATCGAGGCTGAAGCGCATCTCATGCAACCGTCCAGGCTGGCCTTGGGGAGCGCCATCCAACTCAAGCGCCCAGAATTCCGTCTGCGAATTCGCCAGGATGTCGTCCACCGATGAGAACTGCAACAGGCTCTGTGGATAGCGTGGGCAGAAGGTAAGGCATTTGCCGCCATCGACCACGGCCCGGCCCAACCCCAGAGCCACGGCGGCGATTCCATCGGCGAACGTCATCGGCGGCACGGGATAGAAATTGTGAGAGCGCACTACGCCCGAGAAGTCCGGATAGAAGCGTTGCCCATGCGCAGTGCCTACGAGTTGCTGAACGATCACGGCCATCTTCTCTTCTTCAAGCCGATAAGGTGTGGCGCGGACGTAGGCTTTGGCATGACGGCTGAAGGTCGAGGCATAAACGCGCTTGATGGCGTCAATTAACTCCGCGAGCCGCACCGCTGGATCGGAATGTTGATTGCCCAACATGAACGTCTCATACACTCCGGTGAAAGGTTGGTATTGCGAGTCTTCGAGCAGGCTCGAGGAGCGAACGGCGAGTGGATAGTCTATCTCCGCGACGAACACCCTCAGATCTTCCTGCAACTTGGCAGACAGCGGAGCGGCCAGAAACTTTTGCAGAAGCTCGGCATCGTCGTCGCATTGCAGGGCGAAATCGAGCAGGTTGTTCTCCGTCATGAATTGATCGAAGGCATCCGTGGCCAGAACCAGGGCGGGCGGAACCGTGATACGAATGCCGGGAAAGCGGCGCGTAATACGGCTCTTGCGCAGGAGATGGCGAACGAAAGCGAGGCCGCGCGCCTTGCCGCCCAGCGATCCGGCGCCGATCCGCAGGAAGCTCGACTCCGAGGGCTTGAAGGTATCGGCGTTGAAGTCGCCGATCAGCAGTTCACTTTGTTCCCGGCGATACTCGTTGATCGATTCAATCAAGTTGCGGCGCAAGTGTTCCGGACTGGCAAAGTCTGAGACTTTGCGCGGCCGCAACTTGGCGGCCAGTGCAAATTCCGTGCGCGCCATCAGCCAATGGGAAAAGTGATTGCTCTGGGCGTGGTAGGTAAGGCTCTCCTCGGGAACCGTCTGCAGTTGCTCTTCAAGCTGATTGAGATCCTTGGCACGGCCTACCTCCCTCAGGTCCGGCAGACGAAATACGAAATCGCCGAAGCCGAATTGCTCGGTGAGAATGCGGCGCAAGTCTTTCAGCAAGGTCGGAGAGCGCTTCCGCAGAAATGAATATCCCTCTGCCTGGGCCCGCGGGCGAAACTCGGTGCGGCTGGTTTGGAGAACGACCGGCACATCCGGCACCAAAGCCTTCATCATGCGGGCCAGCTCGAAACCAGCCTCCGGGCTGAGCTTGCCCTCCCAGGGAAACTCCACGTCTGAGACCAGGCCGAACAGGTAATCGCGATACTCTTGTACCAACTGCGCAGCGTCTTCGAAATTTGAACTCAGCAGAATTTTGGGGCGTGCCTGCATCCGCACCAGCTTGTGCGCGACGTTGATGCCTTCCTGAATCACGCGCCGCGATTGCTTGATCAGCTCGGTATAAATCACCGGCAGGAACGACGAATAGTAACGGATGTTGTCTTCGACCACCAGCAGCACCGGCACTCCCATGGCACGCGTGTCGTGCAGGACGTTGCGCTTGTCCTCGATGTACTTGACGATGGCGATGAGGATGCGGGCATTGCCCTGCCAGAGGAAAATACGCTCGACATCGGTGACAGGATTCCGGTTGACGAAGTTCTTGACTGCGCGGTAGTCGTAGGCGAGCACGACGACGGGAACGTCGAGGCCGGCAAGCTTCACCTCGCGCGCCAGCTCCGCGGCAGTCATGTCGCCTACGGCAAGGTTGGTAACAATCAGGTTGAAGCGAGGCTGCGAGCGCGCCAGTTCCAGCGCTTCTGCGCAACTCGAAACATGGGTGATCCCGGGGATGTGCTGCGAGTGCAGGTCGAGCGATTCATCGATGAGAAGCTCGTTGAGGCGGCCATCTTCGCGGAGGATGAAAGAGTCATAGAGGCTGGAAACCAGAAGGATGTTCTGGACCTTGAAGGGCATCAGGTTGTCGAAGCCTTCGAGGCGCGCTTCGGCGTCGAGAAGGGGCTCGGCGATGGTGCGGGCGGTCATAAAGGTGGCTTAGTCTTGGATCGTGTGGCGACAACTGCCCTCGGCCGTCCAGTCGAGCGAAGCTCGACGGCTCGCTGCCAAGCGCGCACTCGCTTGATGGCGACCGCTTCGACTTCTTTGCGGATTCCCTCGTCTTCCAGAAAACTGTCGAAGGTTGATCCGGTGTGATTTACTCGCTTCCGAATCGGAACTCTATTCATGGCTGCTGGACTGGGGAGGCCCCGAATCTGTTACCGCCTCGCGCGGCTCTACGTAGTCGATCATCATTCCCGCGCTCCCTTTGAACGCTGCATACGCTTCCTGCAGCCTCCGCACCTGAGCTTGCTCGTCGTTTCTCAGCCGCGTCCCCTCACTTGCCAGCCTCTCCTTTTCTGGGATCTTTTCCTTCATGGCAGGTAGCGCCCGATTCAAATCGCCCTTTTCCTCGTCAATTCGTTTGAGAAACGCGACTTGAATATCGTACAAATTGGCATAATTTCTTCGCATTGCCTCTAAATCGTTATCGACCTTGCGGGCCGACTCCACAACAGCGAGGGCTTGCCGACGATAATTCTCAACCCGTATACCGTTAGCTGCCTCGACTAAGGCAATAAACTTCTCATGCGCTGCATCGTTGCGTGACTCAAGGTCGTCCATCGCCTTCGTGCTGTTACTGTTGTAGTATGCGACAGCCTGCCTAGCGGAATCGGTTCTGACGCGGCTCCCGGCCTTGACATCTAGCGCACCGACGAAGTACCTACGATACGAAGTTCCGTTGCTGCCGTCGCTGCGCTCTGACTGGTCGAGCACGATAACCCACGAAACAATCTCAGAATCCGAGGCGGCCTCGCGAAAACCGACGTAAGCGGAGCCGAATTTGTCCAAAGATCCCCGGTCATGCCGCAGATAAGAGCAGCCCGTCAGAAATATGAGCAGCAGCAGCGGTGGCAGCTTCAGTCGTAGTTGCAGTGTGGGCATCTGGGCAGTCGCGCTATTCTGGGCGTCCCATCGCATTCAACCTGCACAAGGAGATCACGGTCGTGGACGTCCGCGTAAGATACCTTTCTTCCGTCTAGAACCATCCTGTCCTCTAGGCCCTTGAGTACTCGCTCCTGCACGAGTTGCTCATTAGGGATAAGCATAATCAGCCCACAGACTCTGCAACAGCCTCTCTCCTTCTTTGACGATTTTGCGACCTGGGCGCGAGCCAAGGGCACGAAGTCGCAACGATTCGCCACGACCAGAAGATATTTATTGGATGACGCAATTTCCACGATGTCCTCGTCGGGAAGATTGCCGGGTAATCCAAGAGATTCGGTCGTGACGACCCGCTTCGCAGGGAAACAATGGGCCAGGTGAGCAACACCTCGATCAAGCATGAACTTGAAGTGAGCCATTCGCCATCAAACCGCTGGTCTATCTCTTGTAAGATCGCTTCCCGCCGCTTCGCCTCCGGTTCTTTCGTTGGGTAAGGGCTGAGCCAGCGACGCTCCTGACCTTGCGCGATGCGCTCGACCTCAATAGCTGAGCTGCCTCGGTTCCAACGCGCTCAGACGTATGCTCGCATTTCATAAGAAGCTCCTCTTCGACGACAGTGTCTCACAACTTAGGAGCAAATGAAAGGCGAAACCGATGTGATCCAACCGATCCAAATCAAAATCCCCACTATTGTCCACGCAAGAAACGCAGGGACAAGAGTGGGGCATCTCTTTCAAATGTTGCAAGCAGAGCCGGGCTTCGCCCGACAGGACAGCCGAGGCGGCTGTCCCCACATGTTCCTTCTTTACACCAAGCCCTGATCCAGCATCGCGTCGGCTACTTTCATAAAGCCGGCGATGTTGGCGCCGTTGACCAGGTTGCCGGGCGTGCCGTATTTCTCGGCGGTTTCGTAGCAGTTGCGGTGGATGGAGATCATGATTCTGTGCAGCTTGTCATCCACTTCCTCGCGGGTCCAGGAAATGCGCGCGCTGTTTTGCGACATTTCGAGACCTGACGTGGCCACGCCGCCCGCATTGGCCGCTTTCGCCGGACCATAGAGAATCTTGGCATCCAGAAACAGCTTGGTTGCCTCCAACGTGCTAGGCATGTTGGCGCCTTCGGCCACCAGTTTGACGCCATTCTTTATAAGATTCGCAGCATCCTTCGCGGTGATTTCATTTTGCGTGGCGCTCGGGAAGGCGCAATCCGCCTTGATGTTCCACAGGGGGCTGTGCTCCAGCTTCATGTCCGTGGGCATGAAGATAGCCTTTTTGTAGCGGTCGGCATAATCGCGGACACGTCCGCGGCGCACGTTCTTCAGCTCCAGAACATAAGCCAGCTTCTCGCGGTCGATGCCGTCCGGATCATAGATGACGCCGTTCGAATCCGACACGGTAACGGGCTTCGCGCCAAGGTCGAGCAGCTTCTCGATGGTGTACTGCGAAACGTTGCCGCTGCCGGAGACGAGGCAGAGCTTGCCCTCGAGTGAGTCTTTGCGGCTCTTCAACATTTCCTCGGCGAAATACACACATCCGTAGCCGGTCGCCTCTGGGCGAATTAAAGACCCGCCCCAATTCAGGCCCTTGCCCGTGAGCACGCCGGTGAACTCGTTGCGCAGGCGCTTGTACTGGCCGAAGAGGTAGCCGATCTCGCGTCCCCCCACGCCGATGTCGCCGGCAGGAACGTCGGTGTTAGGCCCGATGTGGCGTTGGAGTTCGGTCATGAAGCTTTGGCAGAAGCGCATCACTTCGTTGTCGCTCTTGCCTTTGGGATCGAAATCGGAACCGCCCTTTCCGCCGCCCATGGGCAGCGTGGTGAGCGAATTCTTGAAAACCTGTTCGAATGCCAAAAACTTCAGAATGCCGAGGTTCACCGAAGGATGGAAGCGCAGTCCACCCTTGTAAGGCCCGATCGCGCTATTCATTTCAATGCGGAAGCCGCGATTCACTTCGACGTTCCCCTGATCGTTCGTCCAGGGCACGCGGAACATCAGCACGCGCTCTGGTTCGACGATCCTGTCGAGAATGCGATTCGACTGATATTCGGGATGCTTCGCCAGCACGAGCCGCAGTGAGTCGAACACCTCCCGCACCGCCTGATGAAATTCAGGCTCGGCGGGGTTCTTAGCTTTCACACTAATCATCACATCTTCAATGTAGTCGCCAGGAGCCTTGATTCCGGGCGAGGTCAGAATGCCAGAAGTCATAGTCTTACCTCCATCGGTATGGGTTGCTGGAACGAATGCCCCCGTCCCAGCCTTAGAAAGGATACGCCTGTTACGTCCGCAAGCAACCAATTTGGTCGCCAATGGCGTTTCCGGCCCAGGTATAAAGCCTTGCGGAAGCGTGCTATAGTGTCCTCGCAATTTCCGGGGGAGTGCTATGACAGAAGTTCTGCGCCCCATGTCCACAGGTCAACTGCTGGACCATACTTTCGCTCTCTACCGCAAAAACTTTCTTCTGTTTGTCGGCATCGCCACAGTAGGCCCGGCGGCGAGTGTGATTTTCCAGTTGTTCACCATGGGGGCCAACGTGGGGTCGCCATTTTCCGCCAGCAGCCGCATGGCGTCAAGCGCAGCTATTGCGAGATTCGGTCTGGGCATGGTCTTCGGCTATATCGTCTTGTTGGCGGGAATGGCGATCTCGCACGCCGCAACGGTTAAAGCGGTCGCCGCAGTTCATCTGGGACGCGAGACTTCCGTCGTTGGAGCCTACCAGGCTCTGCGCGGCCGCATCCTTAGCCTGTTCGGCACCTGTGGGCTTATTCTGCTGTGGATGGTCTTGTGGATGATGTTAGCCATTTTAGTAGTAATCATCGCGATGGTCCCGCTCAGCATCGGTCTCACCCTGACGAGGAGAGCTGCTGCGCCAGGCCCCGCAGCCGTAGCCGCTGCGGGAATTATCGGAATTGTCACTGTAGTTTTCGTATTCGCGGCGTTCATCGCGATTTACGCCCGCTACGCGCTGGCCGTCCAGGCGTGCGTGGTAGAGGACTTGAGCCCGCGCGCTTCGATGAGGCGCAGCATTCAGCTTTCGAAAGGAAGCCGCTTGCGGGTCGTGGCAATCTATCTTGTCTTTGTGTTATTGAGCTTGATCCTGGGCGGGGGTCTGGGAGCGCTGGCGGGTGGCATAGGAAGTGTGATTCATAACAGTATCGCCGCCGCAGTCCTGATCTATCTGGCAAACTTCATCGGGGGTTCGTTGACCGGCCCGCTGGCGACCATTGGCCTCTCGCTTCTCTACTACGATGAGCGCGTCCGCAAAGAAGCTTTCGATCTGCAACTGATGATGTCGAGCCTGGATGCTCCCGGCCTGCCGGTCGCGACTCCAGCGCCGACTCCGGCCCAGATATGACGCTGTTCGGACCGCGATCTTACCTGGCTTCACTGTTCCTGCTGGCCGGCCTTGGGCAGGTCTCCGGCCAGGGTTCGCTCAGCACCTCTCAGTACATCCAGCAACTTCAGAATTATGAAAACCAGATCGCGGAGCTTGCATCTGCGCCCCAGAAAGCGGTCGACTTTCGCGATTCCCTTCCCGGCACGCTCACGGTACAGACGTCTCGGGGCTCCAGGGCGGTTGACCTGGGCTTTCTTCGCGATGCCCTGAATCGATATCTGACTGCCACCGCGCAGGCGAAGCCTAACATTCTTGCGAACGCGGGCACTCGTCTTAAGTCGATGCGCGCCGAGGCGGAACTCTACGAACAGCCTGGCCGCGCCGACGATGTAACCCGAAAGCGGCTCGCCCAAATCCTGAGCGCGCGCGAATTCGACCGGCTTCGAAGCCCGACCGCGCTCGACCTGCTCAAGCAGCGAATTCAGGCATGGATCGGGAAGTTGCTGCGAAAAATCGACCCGAAGATTCCGGACCTGGAGGACTTGGGGCAATGGTTCGTGTGGGGAATGATTGCGCTGGCCGCCGCAATTGCCGGGGTCTGGCTGTACCGCATTTCGCAGCAGAACATAAGCGGGAGTCGCGAGATTATTCCCTTCATGCCTTCGTCCAGAAGCTGGCGGGAGTGGCTTGCGGATGCGCGGGCACGGGCAGCTCAGGGTGAATGGAGGGACGCGATCCACTTTGGCTTCTGGGCAGCGGTCTCGCGGCTGGAGTCTGAGGGCGTGTGGCCGCCTGACAAAACGCGCACTCCGCGGGAATATCTCAACGCGATTCCGGGTTCCAGTTTGTCGAAGGAGCCGTTTGCGGCGATGACGCGCAGGTTCGAGGCCAGCTGGTACGGAGGCCGTCCCACCACGGAAGCGGATTTCGCTCAGTTCGCCGATCATCTGGAAAGGCTGGGATGCCGATGACCGCGGGCGAGCAGCGCGGATTCATCGTGTTCGGCATCGGAATGCTGCTGGTGATGACGCTGGTGGCCTGGCTGAGCTCGAACCAAAAGGACCAGGGCGAGGGCTCTCCTTCGAGCTACAGCGCGCGGCCTCGTGGAGCGAAAGCCGCTTATCTTCTTCTGCAACAAAGCGGCTATACGGTGGAACGATGGAAGAAGCCCCCAGCACAACTGCCAGCGGATGCATCTGGCGTGATGCTAGTGCTAGCTGGTCCCGAATCCTATGCGCACGCGGAAGAGATGAGCGGGATCATTCGCTTCGTGCTGCGTGGGGGCAGCGTGCTAGTTGCGGGAGCGCGACCTGATTCGTTTGTTCCTCAAGCTTCCTCCGAAGATGGAGATCTCCGGGTTGGCTTTGCGGAGTGCAGGCCGGTGGTACTTACCCACCTTACACGCGGCGGGCCGATCTCGCAGGATGGCGATCTGGTCTGGGACTCCGCCAAAGACGCGGCGGTGGTGCACTTCAAAGACAAAGACGACAAGCCGGTTGTGGTCTCCTACGCTCTGGGCCAGGGGCGGGTGATCTGGTGGGCCAGCGCGCTGCCTCTGACCAATGCCGGCATTCGAGATCGTGGAAACCTGGATCTGCTGTTCAATTCGCTTGGCGACAGCCGGCGTATCCTTTGGGACGAGTACTACCACGAAGAGCATGCGATGACTTCGGCACACCCTTCGAATCCGGCGCAAATGTGGGCCTTGGCGCAGGCGGGATTTCTCGGGCTGTTGGTAATCCTGACGTTCTCGCGCCGCAGTGGACCGGTGGTGCCTCTGGTGCGTGAATCGCGGTTGTCTCCGCTGGAGTTCGTGGAGACCTTAGGCAGCGTTTTTCATCGCGCGCATGGCACGCAGGTTGCGGTGGAAATTGCGTTCAGCCGCTTTCAGCAGATTGCGGCACGCCGCCTCGGAATTCGCGGGACCGCCAGCGCCAACGATATTCTCCTCGCCATGGCGCAACGCGGACTCAAAGTTCCACCCGACGCGGCTGCCCTGGTGGGCCACAGCGAACAGGCTGCGGGGGATACGGAGTTGCCAGAAAAACGAGCGCTCGAACATGTGCAGGCTTTGAATCAGGCAACGGGGCTGCTCGAACCGGTCGTATCTACAGCGAAGGAAAAAGCGTAAGGGAAAGCGAAGGCAAGAACGCTCCATGCAGGCAATTACAAGACTTGTAACTCATGGCCGCGCTGAACTGGCAAAAGTGATCGTCGGCCAAAGCGAACTCATTGATGGCACACTCACCGCCCTGTTGTGCGGCGGGCACGCATTGATTGAAGGTGTCCCGGGATTGGGCAAGACGCTCAGCGTGAAGGTACTCGCTCGCGCCTTGAACGTGACATTTCAGCGCGTGCAGTGCACATCGGACCTAATGCCCGCCGATCTGCTGGGCAGCAATATTCTCAACCTGCAGAGCGGAACTTTCTCTCTGCACCAGGGGCCGATGTTCACCGATCTTCTGCTCGTCGACGAGGTCAACCGCATGCCTCCGCGCACCCAAGCGTCCCTGCTGGAATCGATGGAAGAGCGGCAGGTTACTATCGACGGGGTGCGCCATTCCCTCTCGCCCTTGTTCACCGTGCTGGCCACGCAGAATCCGGTGGAGTTCGAAGGCACCTACCCGCTGCCCGAAGCTCAACTCGATCGTTTTCTGCTGAAAATCAAAATTGGATATCCATCGGCTCAGGAAGAACTGGAGATTCTCGCGAAGCACAACAATCCAGTCGCTGCTCTCGTCGAGCAGGTGGAGATTGCCCCCATCGAACCGGAAGTGCTGCGACAGGCGCGGGTCGAGCTTCGTCAACTTACAGTGGAACAGTCCCTGGTCGGCTACATCTCCGAAATCACGCGGCGGACGCGGAGTTGGCCTTCAGTATCTCTCGGTGCCAGTCCGCGAGCCGGGATCAGCTTGATGTTGGTGGCAAAGGCACTGGCGGCACTAGCGGACCGCGATTACGTGATTCCCGATGATGTGAAGGCCGCCGTTCTCCCCGCGCTTCGCCATCGCATCATTTTGCGTCCTGAGGCGGAACTTGAAGGTCTGGATACGGACCGCGTGCTGACCGACGTGCTGGCCGCGGTAGAGGTCCCGAAGTGAGTATCCCTCGCCCGCTCGAGCCGCCGCCGATGGAAATGCCGGCGCAGCCTCACGGCCGGTTCGGGGGCGGCGCTGGGCCGCGCCTGTTGCTGCTTGCCGGCGTGGGCTTGGCGTGGATTATTCCCGCATTGTGGAACCGCACATTTCTCTGGGCGATGCTGCTCTGGGATGGAATCCTCCTTCTGGCTTTTCTTGGGGACTGGCTCCGGCTCCCGCGCCCCGAGCAACTTACGGTTCGCCGCGAATGGCGAAGTCCACTTTCGATCGGAGTAGCTGCGGCGGTGAACCTCTCGGTAACAAATCAATCTTCCGTCGATCTTTGGGTGAGCGCCTACGATGAATTGCCACAGTCAAACTGGCACACCAGCAAAGCCATTACGCTGAACGTGCCCGCACGCAGCAACCGGTCGGTGAACTACGAATACACTCCTGGCGCGCGCGGCGATGTGCGCACGGGAAAAGTCTTTCTGCGTTACCGGTCTGGATTTCTGGTGGCGGAGCGCTGGGCTGTGGCCGATCTTCAGCAGACGGTTCGCGTCTATCCCAATTTTGAGCATGCCCGTAAGCATTCCGTTTATCTCGCGCGCAGCCGCCAAATCGAGCTGCAAATGAGAATGATGCGACTGCGGGGAGTGGGCTCCGACTTCGAGAGCCTGCGGGAACACCGGGAGGGCGACGAACTGCGCAACGTCTGCTGGACGGCCACGGCTCGGCGCGGGAAGCTGGTATCGAAAACGTTCCGCGTGGAGCGCAGCCAGGCAGTCTGGGTGGTGCTCGATTGCGGCCGCCTGATGCGTGCCCGCACCGACGGTTATAGCAAACTCGATCGCGCCGTGGATGCGGCACTCTGCCTCGCTCAACTCGCCATCTATTCAGGAGACCGCATCGGGCTGCTGGCGTATGGCCGCTCGGTTAAACAGCGAGTACTCCCCGGGCGCGGCGCGGCTCAGATGCGCCACATCGTGGAGCAACTTGCGGTGGTCCGCGAGGAAGTACCGGAGGCCGACCACGTGCGCGCCGCCGCCAACCTGCTCACTTTGCAGAAACAACGCGGGCTGATCATCTGGATTTCCGATCTGGCAGAGAGCGCCATGACTCCTGAGGTCATCGAGGCCGCCGGGCAAATGCTTTCGCGGCATCTGCTGTTGTTCATTGCAATCGCCCAGCCTGAACTGAAAGTGCGAGCGCGGCAAAGTCCGGCATCGGCGACGGCCATGTATGAAGTGGTCGCCGCGCAGGAGATGGTTTACCGCCGCGAATTGCTTCTGGGCCGCTTGCGCGAGCGCGGCGCCCTTTGCATGGAAGTCGAGCCATCGCGCATCTCGGCGGCGGTGCTTAACCAGTACCTTACGGTGAAGGAACGGAATCTGGTTTAGTTACTTTTGCTTTCGCGCGCGAACCACTCCACAAGTAAGCGATCAGCAGCGTAAAGAGCGCCGCTGCCGCCAGAAACTTCAGGAATACGGGTGCTGACGATGGCGAGAAGAAAGCCTCAATCGTCCCCGCCACGATGAGCATTGGGATCACGCCCACCAACAAACGAACCGCATCCGTGCCGCCTACAGCCAGCGAATCCCGCCGCGACAGCATTCCGGGAAACAACAGCGCACGGGCAAGGCGCAGCCCCGCGCCTCCGGCGATAAAGATGGCGGGAAGCTCCAGCACTCCGTGTGGAGATACAAAGCTCCACAGCGGGACGCTCATCCCGTAGGTGGCGCAGGCCGTGCCGATCACTCCGATCATGATTCCGTTAAAGAAAAGCAGGTACAGCGTCCCGATCCCCGCAGTTATGCCAGAGGCGAACGCCATGAAAGAGACTGAGAGGTTGTTGGTCATGATGGCGCTGGAAGCCTGCGGCTTGACGGACACAATGGAGTGCGTCCACATCTCGTGGCGTTCGATGCTGGCCACGAGCTGGGGCGGAAGAAATTCGCGCATGTAATCGGGATCGGAAAGTACGAAGAACATTCCAGCAAGAGCGCCGACCCAAAAGATGGCTGTGGCCACTGCCGTATAGGGCAGGAACTGCCGGAAGATACGTGGATAGTCCCGGCGGTAAAATTGCCAAATGCCACCCACAGTTTTTTTCTGACCCGCGTAGATTGTGTTGTGGGCGCGGCCCAGCAGTTGATTCAGATAGCGCGATTGCTGCACACTGCTGGGGTCGCCCCGCACCGAGGAAAGGTCGGTGGCAGTCTGGCGATAGAGCAGTCCCAATTCGCGCAGTTCGCTGCGGCTCAATCCATGCAGCCCTTGCTCTTTCACGCGCGCCAGCAGAGACTCTAACCGCGACCAGTACGATTGGCGCTTGTTGAGCCAGGAAACGGAGATCATAATTTGCAGCCCAGTTTGGACCCTAGTTCAGACCCGTCGGGAAAGCTTACCATCGAAACTCCCGAACAGATCTCTCTGGAGTTTCCTCTGGCCGGAGTGGGCAGCCGCGGCTATGCCATTTGCGTTGACACAATCATCCAGTTGATCGCCGCGCTAGTGGTCGGCCTGATCGTTGCCTTCACGACTGCGGATCTTGGACGATCCTGGGTGCAGGCTCGAAACTGGGAGATCGCCATCGCACTGTTCCTGCTCTTCTGCCTTTACTGGGGCTACTTTGCGATCTTTGAGATCCTGTGGAACGGCCAGACTCCGGGCAAGCGGCAGGCCAAAATCAGGGTAATCAGCGCGAGCGGGCGACCCATCACAGTGTTCGAAGGAATTGGTCGAAACTTCATGCGGGCGATCGATTCGATTGGCTTCTACCTGGTCGGCAGCGTCACCTGCGCAATCGACAAGCAGAATCGCCGACTGGGCGATATGGTTGCGGGAACGGTCGTGGTCCACGAGGTCGAGGAGCAAGGTGTCTTCTACTGGTATGGACGGGGAAGATCGGCGTCAGCGCCATCAGTGACCAATGAAGTCGGTGCGCTGACCGAGCAGGAATTCCAACTGGTCGAGACGTTTCTGGCACGCAGGCTTGATATTCCCAACTTGCAGCGGCTGGAGTCGGGGCGAGCCATTGCTGAACGGATGGGAGAGAAGCTGCACATTCCCCAAGAGCAGCGGCCCTCCAATGAAGAGTTTCTCGAAGAGATTTCGCGGCAGTATCGCGATGTTGTGCGGCGGAGTTAGGCAGTTCCTCCCACTGACGCTGCAGGATACGGAAAGTTTCATATGCGGATTGCCGCAGTCTACGATATTCATGCAAACCTGCCGGCGCTTGAGGCTGTTCTCGAAGATATTCGTCATGCGGAGGTCGACTGTGTAGTGGTCGGTGGCGATGTGCTTCCCGGCCCGATGCCACGAGAAACATTCTCATGCTTGCTGGATCTCAGCATTCCGCTGCGGTTTATCCAGGGCAACGGTGACCGGGAGGTGCTTGCGCAGATGGAAGGCACCGAGACGGACTGGTACCGTTCTGCGCCTGAACAATGGCGAGAACCCGTGCGCTGGACGGCGCAACAATTGCACCTCGAGCACCAACGATTGTTGGCTGGCTGGCCCAAAACGCTCACCGTTGAGATTGGTGGGCTAGGCGAGGTGCTATTCTGCCATGCCACACCGCGAAGCGACACTGAGATGTTTACCCGTCTCACACCAGAGGATCGCCTCTTACCACTCTTTGATGGACTCAACGCACCTGCGGTCGTTTGCGGACATACGCACATGCAATTTGACCGAATGGTAGGACGGACTCGAGTGGTGAATGCTGGCAGTGTAGGAATGCCATTTGGGGAGCCCGGCGCTTATTGGCTTTTGCTTGGACCCGACGTTCAGCTTCGGCGGACGCCCTACGATATCGGGAAAGCCGCTGAACAAATCCAAGACACGAAGTATCCACAAGCTCAAGATTTTGCGGCACGGAACGTCGTGCAGCCCGCGTCCGAGAAAGAAATGCTAGAAGCATTTACCAGAGTCGAATTGAGGTGAGAGCAAACACTGCGTGTAGCCACAGACTCCGTTTCACAGAATTCTTTCGTGCGTATAGCCGTTGGCCCCGAGGGCTGAAATCAGTTCCGCAATGTGATCGGGACCACGCGTTTCCATGGTGATGTCGATTGCTGTGTCTCCCAGATTTACATTGTGGTAGGCGCGATCGTATGAAGTCTCAACGATGTTGGCGCGGTGCTGGGCGAGGATCCCGGTGAGGCGGTGCAGAGCTCCAGGGTAATCGGGAAGGTGAACGCGCAGTCGAACCAGCCGCCCGTCCTTCACCAGGCCGCGCTCGATGATGCGCGCCAGCAAAGTCACATCGATATTCCCACCACTCACCACAGCGACGATCTTCTTGCCGGTCTTTTCCCGAGTCATTGGAATTCTGCGATTGACCAGGGCTGCCACGGCAGCCGCGCCCGCTCCTTCGGCCAGCATTTTTTCTCGTTCCAGCAACAACAGAACCGCGTTCGCAATCTCTTCCTCCTCAACCGTGACGATGTCGTCTACATATTTCTGGATCAGAGGAAGCGTACGTTCACCGGCACGCCGCACCGCAATTCCGTCGGCGATGGTCACGGCTGATGGCAGGGTCACGGGCTTCCCCTCGGACAGCGCGACCTTGACCGAAGGGATCCGCGCCGGTTGAACTCCAATCACCTGGATGCGTGGATTGGTTTCTTTAAGCGCGCAACCGATGCCGCCGATCAACCCGCCTCCGCCGATGGGCACAACGACAACCTCAAGGTCGGGATACTGCTCCAGCAATTCAAGCCCGAGAGTTCCCTGCCCCGCAATCACTACATCATCGTCGAAGGCATGAACAAAGGTGAGACGGTCCTGCGCGCTCAGCCGCAGTGCTTCCTCGAAAGCCTCATCGTAATTCGAACCGTGGAGTACGACGTCGCCGCCATAGCCCCGCGTGGCCGACACCTTGATCAAGGGCGTCGGCAGCGGCATGACAATTCTTGACCGAATGCCCAGATTCGAAGCGTGGTATGCGACGGCTTGTGCATGGTTTCCCGCCGAGGCTGCAATCACTCCCTGAGAACGTTCGTCCGCTGTGAGACTCAATAGCTTGTTCAGCGCGCCCCGTTCTTTGTAGGCACCGGTTCTCTGCCGGTTCTCCAGTTTGAGATAGATCGAGTTGCCAGTGAGTTCCGAGAATGTTGCCGAAAGCGTGCACGGAGAAACGTAAATCGATTTGCGGACTCTGGCGAGAGCGGATTGAATGTTGGAAAGGGTGACCATTCGAGCGCTTGCAGCTGCTAGATTCGCCATTTTACCTGAAGGAAATCTCCAATTTTAACGATACAGGAAGCTCAGACAGCGCCTCCGGAAATCGCCCTCGTATGCGTGCAGAAAAATCCATACACCGCATCGAAATTGACGATTGTACTTTGACGACATTTCCGTTTAGACCAATACTATGGGGGGGAGTCGCCTCACATTCTCGGCGGATCATGATGCATGCGGCGTGGGCTTCATGGCCCAACTGGGTGGACCCGCGTCGCATGCTTTGGTCGAACGAGGGCTCGGCGCGCTGGCGCGACTGGCCCACCGCGGGGGTGTTGATGCTGACGGCCGTAGCGGCGATGGAACTGGGCTGTTGGTAGGCATTCCGAAAACTTTCTTCCGGAACGCCGCTCGCGCTGATGGCATCGAGCTGCCTGAAGAGTTTGCGGTCGGCATGGTGTTTCTTCAGCCTGGCCAGGAAACTCTGGCGGTGCATGCGATTCGAGCGGCAGTTGCAAGATTCGATCTGTCGTTTGTCGGCTGGCGCAAAGTGCCTACCGACCCTTCCATCCTCGGACCACGCTCGCGCGATTCTCTGCCCACGGTTCGGCAATGCTTCATTGCGCCTCGCCGCGACTCTCCCGATCTATCTTCCGACTTTAGTTCCGAAGACTTCGAGTTACAGCTCTTTCGGCTGAGGCAGGAACTCGAAACCATTTCTGTTTCCGGCTACTATTGTTCGCTATCGTCGAAGACCATCGTTTATAAGGGGCTGCTCACTCCCGAGCAGCTCGCTCCCTTTTATCTCGACCTGAATGATCCCGAGTTCGCCAGCGCGCTTGTAGTTTTCCATCAGCGATATTCCACCAACACCCAGCCTAGTTGGTCGCTGGCTCAACCCTTTCGCTTCGTGGCTCACAACGGCGAGATCAATACCATCAGCAGTAACCGTCGTTGGTTTCAGGCGCGCGGAGCTACATTGCGCAATCAGCTTGGACTGCCGGACGGCGTAAGGATCCTTCAGCCCGGGATGAGCGACTCCGCGAGTTTTGATAACGCGCTCGAAGCCCTGGTGCGAAGCGGCTCCAGCATCGCCGAGTCGGCGTTGCGTTTGGTGCCGCCGGCATGGGAACACGATGAGCATCTCGACTCTGGATTGCGCCAGTTCCTCGCCGGTAGCGCTCCCGAGCAAGAACCTTGGGACGGCCCCGCTGCACTGATCTTCACCGACGGACATTTCATAGGCGCCAAACTCGACCGAAACGGGCTCCGACCGCTGCGCTATACGCTGACCTCGGATGGATTGCTCACTGTCGGATCCGAAGTGGGCATCACCGATCTTTCCGACAAACAGGTTGTGGAACGGCAGCGGCTCGGCCCCGGTGAGATGCTGATTGCTGATCCGGCAAGCGGAACTTTTTTCCGGCCGAATGAAGTTGCCCGGCTCGTAAGCGGCGAAGATAATCGGCCTTCGGCGACAGTGATTTCGGCGCAAGACACAGCGGCGCCAGCCTCTCTCGATGCCAACCGTCAGATGGCGGCCTTGGGCTGGACCGAAGACCAGTTCCGCTTACTTTTTCAGCCTCTAGTGGAACAGGGCCAGGAACCTCTGTGGAGCATGGGCGACGACGCACCTCCGGCCTTTCTGTCGAGTTTGCCACGTCCTCTTTGGGATTATTGCAAGCAAAGGTTTGCTCAGGTTACGAATCCTCCTATCGATCCACTGCGCGAGAGCCACGTGATGTCGCTCGACATGTATCTCAGCAAGAATACAAAGCTGAATTCTCCGCTGCTCGATGCGGGACAAACGGAGTCGCTTGCGGATTTGCTGTCACCACTCCACAGCATCGACTTCACATTCGAGATTGCGGGAGGCGTGGCGGCTGCGCATGAAGTTCTGAGGCGGATCCGTGAAGAAGTATCCACCCTGGCATCTGGCGGCGGGGCGATCCTGTTGAGCGATCGCAAATTGAGTGGCAGCCGGGCCGCTCTTCCCGCGCTGCTGGCGGTCTCATCGGCGTGGCGAGCCATGACCGATGCTGGCGCCTGGAACGTTCCGCTGATCGTGCAGACCGGCCAGGTCATCGACACACATCACGTTGCCCTGCTGGTTGCGGCTGGAGCGAGCGCGGTGCATCCGTATCTAGCGATGAGCCTGGCGGCCCACGTCGATGTCACCGGCCCCGCGCGCTACCGTGCTGCGATTGAGAAGGGTCTTCGCAAGGTGCTGGCGCGCATGGGCATCTCCACCATAAGCAGTTACCGCAACAGCCAGATATTCGAAACCATCGGGCTCGACGCGGCAGTGTGCGATGAGTTCTTCGAAGACGCCGGATACACGCTCAGTGGCAAATCGCTCGATGATCTGTTGCAGGACTGCCTAATCAGTCACTCCCTGGGCTTCGGGGCTTCTGCCGCCGAGTTCCGCGATGCCGGCTTATACCGCTTCCGACACAACGGCGAGCGACACGCGAGTTCGCCTGAACTGGTGAGGCGAATGCATCGCTACATCAAGTCTCCAACTCCGCAGAATCACGCGGCCTTGTCAGTGCTTTCGGAGGAGCGGAAGAACGTTGCTGTGCGGGACTTGCTTGAGATCCGTCCCGCCCAGCCTTTGTTCCTGGACGAAGTCGAGAGCGAGGCTTCGCTGCTCAGCCGTTTTAGCACGCAGGCCATGTCGCTGGGCGCAATTTCCCCGGAAGCCCACCAGACCCTGGCTATCGCCATGAATCGCCTGGGCGGACGCAGCAACACCGGCGAAGGCGGCGAAGATCCAAGCATTTATTACGACCGCCCAGAGGCGAACAACCGCGTCAAGCAAGTAGCCTCGGCGCGATTTGGCGTGACTGCGGAATACCTGGTGCATGCAGACGAAATCGAGATCAAGATGGCGCAGGGCTCGAAGCCCGGCGAGGGCGGCCAACTGCCGTCCGCGAAAGTGACTCCTTACATCGCACGCCTTCGTCATGCCATACCAGGAACGTCGCTCATCTCGCCGCCACCCCACCATGACATCTACAGCATCGAAGACCTGGCGCAGTTGATCTACGATCTTCGTGCGGTTAATCCTAACGCGCGCATCGGGGTGAAGCTGGTTTCCAGTTCCGGTGTTGGCGTCATCGCCACCGGCGTTGCCAAAGCTGGCGCGGACGTTATTACGATCAGCGGTCACGACGGCGGCACAGGCGCGTCGCCGCTCACCTCCATCAAGAACACTGGCCTGCCCTGGGAGATCGGTTTGCGCGATGCTCATACAGCGCTGGTGCGGGCAGGGCTTCGCGCCCGCGTGAGACTGCGCGTGGATGGTGGCTTGAAATTTGCCCGTGACGTTGTCGTCGCCGCTGTACTGGGCGCTGAAGAATTCGGCTTTGGCACCGCCGCTCTGCTGGCTATCGGCTGCGTCATGGCCCGGCAATGTCACCTCAATACCTGCCCCGTCGGCATCGCGACTCAGGATGAAGCTCTGCGCGCTCGCTTTGCTGGGAATCCAGGGATGGTGGAAACGTTTTTCCGCATGCTGGCAGCCGACGTCCGCCAACTGCTCGCGGAGATAGGTGCGGGTTCCATCGACGACATTCTGGGTGCGGTCGACCGGTTGCGTCCACGCTCGCCGGAAGCCGAACGAAGCGTGGCCTCGCTCCTTCAGCCTATTACCGATCCGCCTGCACAATTTCCCTGCCCTCATGAGGACTCGAGCGCGCTGCACACTGAACTGAATCGCGTGGTGGATGACCTGGAATCGCTTTCCATGCGTCCCTATCGTTTTGAAATCACCAACGAAGACCGCGCTGTAGGCGCGCACTTCAGCGGCGAGGTTTTGCGCCGGATCAGGCCTTCCTTCGGACTTTCGAATCTGGAGATGAGCGGCGTCGACTGCGAATTTGTCGGAACCGCGGGCCAGAGCTTTGGCGCTTTCTTGATTTCCGGCGCAAACTTCCGTCTGATTGGCGAAGCAAACGACTACGTGGGCAAAGGCCTGTGCGGCGGCAGCATTGCCATCACCGCGCAGGCGGAAGCATCGGCGCGCGGAGACGTTCTGGTCGGAAACACGGTGCTCTACGGCGCCACGTCTGGTGAGTTATTCGTCGCAGGCCGCGCGGGAGAACGGTTCGCGGTCCGCAACAGCGGCGCTCTCGCGGTGGTCGAGGGCGTGGGCCGCCACGGATGCGAATACATGACCGCCGGCGTTGTCGTCATTCTCGGTCCGGCGGGCGACAACCTGGGCGCGGGAATGACCGGTGGACTCGCCTATCTGTTGCGCGCGGACACCAATGATTACTTTAACGACGATCACATGAATCGCGACTCCGTGCGGTTCGCAACTCTCGAACCGCGGGAAGAGCAGTGGTTGAGGCGAATTCTTCGCCGGCACTTGCAGCTCACCGGCAGCCCCCGAGCCGCTGGCCTTCTCGCCTGCGCCGCGTTGCCACTGAATCGGGTTGAGCCGATGACACCGCCCTGCTCAATTGAAGATAGCTGGGCGTCGATTCTGGCGCGCCTCGCAGCTGAGGAGGTGCGAAGTTACGGACGCGACAAACTTCTTGCTTCCGAAAGACCAGTCGTCCAATGAGCCTGAGTTCCAGCCGGGCGGCGCTCGCCGAAAACAGACCGATGTGGACTTCGCTATAATCTCCTAACTAAACCGCATGGATTTCGATCAGCTCATCACATTCCTGGAAGTTGCCCGGCAAGGCAGTTTTTCCCGTGCCGGAGAGAAAGTATTCCGTTCGCAATCGGCCGTCAGTGCGCAGATTCGCCAATTGGAGCAGGAGTATGGCGATCGCCTGCTGGACCGCTCGGGAAAAACCGTCAAGCTGACCCCCGCCGGCCAGGTCTTCCATGAATACGCGTTGCGCATGAAGAAGCTGCGCGACGAATCACTCGTTGCCGTGGCCGACCACGGCCACACGCCGCGCGGCACGCTGCTGGTCGGCGCCAACGAAGCCACTTGCCTTTATGTTCTGCCTGAAGTTTTCGGAGAATATTGCCGCAAGTATCCCGACGTGCAGATCAGCATCTATCGCAATTTCACCTATAAGATCGTGGAGAAACTGGAGAACGGCTCCCTTGATGTTGGCGTCCTCAGCCTCCCGGTTCAGTCTCCCAGCTTAAAGGTTCAAGCAATTTACCGTGACCGGTTGATGTTGATGGTGAGCCCTAAGAATCCTCTGGCCAAGTTGAAATCGGCCCCCATCAGCGAGGTCGTAAAACACCCGCTATTACTCCCTAAGACCGGACATACGCGCCGGCTGCTGGATAAGCTGTTCCGGGAATACAACACTGAGCTGAAAGTCAGAATGGAACTCCCCAGCATCGGGATGATTAAGAGCTTTGTCGCCGCCGACCTTGGCATCTCGCTTATCAGCGCGGCCTTTGCGCGCGACGACGTTGCGGCAGGCAGAGTGAAGTTGGTCGAACTGGAAGGCCCCGAACTGTGGCGCGAACTCGGCCTTGCCTACCGGCGCGACCGCACACTGTCCGTCGCAACCAGGACTTTTGCCAGCGTGGTGCGGCAACTCTCAGACCATCTCAAGAAAACGGATGCCTCGGCGCACTCGTAGTTTCTATGCATCGGCTCCCGGCGAATTAGGCCGCGGTTGCGGTTGCAACTGAATGACGTGAAGTCCGCACTCGGTCTTGGTGGATCCCGCCCAACGCCCTGCCCTGGGATCTTCTCCCGGCCGCACCGCGCGAGTGCAGTGCGTGCAACCGATGCTCGGGTAATTGCGCTCGTGCAGTGTGTTGTAGGGCACTTCATGCTCGCGGATGTATTGCCATACCTGCTTTGAACTCCAGTCGGCGATCGGATTAATCTTCACGAGTCCAAATTTCTCATCCCACTCAATCTTTCCAGCGCCAGCGCGGGCCACGGTCTGGTCGCGGCGGATACTGGTGATCCAGGCCCGCAGTCCGTGCAGCTTGCGCTGTAGCGGCTCGACCTTGCGAAGATTGCAGCATTGGTCGGGGTTGCTCTGCCACAGCGCCGGACCATGAAGCCGCTCCTGTTCCTCGGGCGAACTCAGTGGATACACCCGTTCGATCGTGATGCCGTATCTCTGCTCCACCTGGTCCATCAGGTTGTAGGTTTCAGGAAATAAGAATTCCGTATCCAGGGTGAAGAGACGAAAACTCGAGCGCACGCGGGAAGCGATATCAATCAGGACCATGCCCTCGGCGCCAAAAGCCGAAGAAATCGCTACTGCCTCCCCAAACGTGTCGAACGCCCATTCGAGGACGCGCTGAGGTCTCCAGGCTTCCGCGGCGATTTGCAGTTTCCCAATTTCTTCTTTCATGGCAAAAGCTCCTCGTAGTGCCCCAAATTCATCACCCCCTCACGCAGTTGGCTGTGCCAGCGCTGCGCCCTGTTCCTGCTCCAAGAACGCAGGCAGTTTCGTAGCCTCATCGACCAAATTGTGATCGGCGAACCTTATCACCTCGCCCACCACCAGCAGCGTCGGGGACGCCAGCTTCGGCGATCGGTGCAGCTCCGAAACCGTAGTGCGGTGTATCCGCTGCTGGGGCGTCGTTGCCCGCGAAACAATTGCGCAAGGAGTTTCTTTCGGGAATCCAGCTGCCTTCAGCCTGCTGGAAATCTCGACGTACTTGGAACCGGGCATATACACGACCAATGTCGATTCGGCTGCTGCGAAGCTGCTCCAACTCGCATCGTCGCGCTCGGAAGCGCGATGGCCAGCCGTCAGCACCAAAGTCGAAGATGCTCGCCGATGTGTCAGCGGTATTCCGGCGGCCGCCGCGGCTCCCAACGCTGAAGTCACGCTGGGAACAATCTGATATTCGATGTTCGCTCGCCGTAGAGCTTCGATCTCTTCTCCAGCCCGGCCGAAGATCAGTGGGTCTCCGCTCTTCAGCCGCACCACTTGCAGACCTGAGGCAGCCCGCGCCACCATCAGAAAATTAATTTCCTCCTGCCGGATGGTCTTGCTTCCGCAGCGCTTGCCCACGTTTTGAACTTCGGCTGCGGGCGAAACCAATTTCAGGATTTCCGGCGTGACCAGGTCGTCGTGAAGCACGACATCAGCGGTCCGCAGAAGCCGCAGAGCTTTCACTGTAAGCAACTCAGGGTCGCCCGGACCGGCACCTACCAGATACACTTTGCCATTCATGCCGTAACCCTCCTGTCGTCTTTCGCAGATTCTTCCTTCGCAGATTCTTTTTTCGCTCCCTGTTGCGCCAATGCCGCCTTCAGAGCCTCGCGGCTCGCCAGAGAGTGCAGCAGGTCGCTCTTCCTTTGGGGGTCAAGATCGCTCGCCAGCACGAGTCTTCGCGTCTCTCCCAGCTCCGCGACCCATCGGGCATAGCCGGGACCAAACTGCCTTTCCAGCTGTTGACGAAGCTTTTGAGCCAGAGAAGGACTCTGGCCGCTTGTGGAAATTGCAATCTGGAGATCACCCCGGCGCACGACCGCGGGATAGTAGAAGTCGCAATACTCCGGAACATCCACCACATTGCACAAAATCCCACGCCGCTCCGCTTCGCGATAAATCGAAGCGTTGAGAATGCGCGACGCCGTCGCCACGACGGCCAGGAATGCTCCTTCGAGATCCTCGGCGGCAAAGGCGCGAAGGTCGAGCGTGATCTTCCCAGCTTTCACCCACTCATGCACAGCTTCGGATGCCTCCAGTGCCACGACGTGGACGCACGCACCGGTATCGATGAGTCCGCCGATCTTTGGTTCGCCAACCTTGCCGGCGCCGACAACAAGGCAACGTTTGCCTTCGAGTTTCACGAACATTGGAAACAAGCTGCTCATAATTTTTCAGAACTGCTCAACCCTCAATGCTGCCCGGCACACTTCCCTCGGGCAAATCGCGGGCAACGGCCTCGACAAATTCCCCAGCCAGGAATCCGCGCAAGTCCGTGTCGGTGTGACGCGCGAAAAAGCGCCGCAGATTCTCGTCCGGCCTGCCGTCGGCGAGGTAGTGACGCAGCAATCGCTCGATCGCTTCTGGAACCTCACTCGCGGGGCAGCGAAATCCCACCGGCCGCGCAATGGCCTGATTCAGTCCCAGCGCCCCGCCCAGGCAGAAGTAGTAGGCGTCCACCATCTGGCCGTTGACCTTGATCTTCTTGCCTTCAATTCCGAT
>Ga0210405_10000156_pt1 | contig 95254 bp, 99 predicted proteins | sample IncBWH11MmetaG_FD_155492 | JGI IMG/M metagenome (GOLD analysis project Ga0210405, IMG submission 155492) | Forest soil microbial communities from Barre Woods Harvard Forest LTER site, Petersham, Massachusetts, United States - Inc-BW-H-11-M | ecosystem: Environmental > Terrestrial > Soil >... | reverse complement strand
TCGCGTTTTCTGTGGCGGCCTTTTATGGACTTACGGCTCTGCGGGGGAATATCCAGGCGTGGAATAAAATCCTTGCGCACGGGTACGAAACCGGCGCAACGATGAGCAACGCCGCGCTTGTTGGGCACATTTTGTTTGCCACTGTGATCAGTATTGCCGGAGCGCTGCAGCTGATTCCCGCCATCCGGAACCGCTTTCCGGTTTTTCATCGCTGGAACGGACGCCTCTTTGTGCTGGCCGCTTTCACGCAGGCGATTACCGGCATTTATTTGACGGTGTGGGTCAGAAGGCTCATTGGCGACACGACACAACATGTGGTTTCCGTGCTTGGCGCCGTGCTGATCATCTTTTGCGCGGTGATGGCGCTCCGTTTTGCGATTGCACGGAATTTCACCATTCATCGCCGCTGGGCTCTCCGCCTGTTCCTGGTAGCGAGCGCCTCCTGGTTCATCCGGCTGGGATTCGCCTTGACACTGGTTCTGCTTGGCCCGATCGGTTTCGATTCGGCGACGTTCAGCGGCCCACTAGTCACCTTCTGGTCATTCGCTCAGTATCTTCTGCCCCTTGGCGTCCTTGAATTGTATCTGTGGGCGCAGGACCGTCCGGGCGCCCTGCGGCGCATGGCTACGGCTGGAGTTCTGTTTCTGCTGACGCTCGCGATGGGGGCGGGGATTGCTCTCGTCACCATGGGGGCGTGGGTGCCGAACGTCAAAGCGGGCATGGATCCCCGCAAGTCCATTGGGCAAATTCTTTCGGCGACTGTTGCGTCCAGTGGGATAGATGCGGCCGAGAGACAGTACCGCGACTTGAAGGTTGCCGCTCCCACGACTTACAACTTCGACGAGAACGAACTGAACAGTCTGGGCTACCAGTTGATTCGCACGAACAAATTCAAGGAAGCCGTCCGCATTTTCCAGCTGAACGTGGAAGCGTTCCCGAAGTCGGCCAACACCTACGACAGCCTGGCGGAAGGTTATATGGATAACGGCGACAAGGCGCAGGCCGTTGCCAATTATCAGAAATCGCTGCAACTGAACCCCAAGAACCGCAATGCCGTGGTGATGCTGCAAAAGTTGAACGCACGCTGATACAGGACCATTACCCGCGCAGGAAGGAGGAGAAGGGTCATGGCGTACTCGACTCTTCTGATTTTTCATATTTGCGGCGCGATCGCCGGATTGCTTTCCGGCACGGCGGCGTTGATTTTCCGCAAAGGTTCGCGCCCGCATCGAACGGCGGGAAACGTATTTTTCGTGTCCATGCTGATTATGTCCGCCACCGGTGCCGGAATCGCGGCGTTTATCAAGCCGAACATGGGTAATGTTTTCGGGGGCGTTGCGACGCTCTACCTGGTAGCAACGGGCTGGTTGACGGTGCTGCGCAAAGAGGGAGAGACGGGCCTCACCGAGTTTGGCCTGCTGCTTGTGGCACTTGCGGCGGGATGCGGCGGCTTGCTCTATGGATGGGAAGCCGCGCACAGCGCGACGAGATTGAAGGAGGGCTATCCACCCGGGCCCTACCTTGTTTTCGGGTCCTTGAGTTTGTGGGCGGCCGCCCTGGACGTGCGGATGCTGGTTCGCAGGGGCCTCTCTGGCGTACCACGTATCAGGCGTCACCTTTGGCGAATGTGCGTGGCGTTTTTGATAGCCGCGCTCTCTTTTTTCCTAGGAAAGCAGCAACATTTCCCCCATGCAATTCGCGGCAGTCAGATCCTTAATGTACCGATGGTCCTGATCTTGATCGTCATGATTTACTGGCTGATTCGCGTCCGGATCACGACCGCCTACAAGAAAGCCTGAGAAGAGGCGGGAGCGAGAATGAAGGGTAGTCCGCTTGCCGGCTGGAGGCCGGCGCTACGCGACGCCATTCGTGAGAATCATCCCGCTGAAGCCGCGGCATGGAGCCGGGTTGGCGTTCCCGGGGGACTGGGTAAGAATTACAAAATTGGGAGCTGGGTAAAACTTTCTTGGGTACTGGAACGCGATTGAACAATTCGCGCATCGTTGGCAGTTCCATCAGATAGCGGGACTTAGGCGATTGGCCGCTTACATGCACTCCACCTCCAGCAGATCGAAGACGGTAGAACGAACTGGGAAACTACTACCAGAGAAGGCGAGGGTGAACTCATGGAAGAGCTTACAATTGACACCGCCATCTGTTCGGACTACGAGAGTTTGTTGAAGGAGTCGCAAAGAGCCCTGGTCAACTGGCGAGAGCGCAGCGAAGAGGTTACGCGCTTTGGGCTGCAAGGAAAAAACATCGGGGACGAGCTGCAAAAACTGCAGGCAAATTATGCGACCGCGTATCACCGGCTGGAACAGCACGGAAAAACCTGCATCCTCTGCCAGTTCACGATTGGTCTGACGGAATTCGAGGCGCCGAGTTCGGTTTTTATTTCGCCGCGCAGAGAACTGCCTGCTTGATTCAGACGGTAGCGGAAGGAGAATCTTCGGTTGCCGGCGTTGCCGCAGGTGGAACGGGCGCGGCCAGGGATTCGAGGCGCGCGGCCAGAGCATCGGCGAGCAGATCCACCACTTTCCTGGCGGCTGAGCCGTCGGGATCCTTGTCCGGATTGTACTGAGCCACATCGAGACCCAGCAGATTCTTCTGCTTCACAAATTCCACAAACGAGCTGCGAACTTCGCCATAGGAAAGGCCACCGGAGTCCGGGACATTTACGGCCGGCAACTCTTCCTGCGCGATGACGTCCAGATCCAAGTGAAGCATGAATTCGCGCGTGTCCGCATGGAGATGCGTTGCGGCATCGTGTGCTGATTTTTCGACGCCGTGGAGACTGATATCCGCGGCGTAGACGTAGCGCAGCGGCGAGCGAGTGAGAAAATCAACTTCGGGTTGATCGACGCGCTTGAGGCCGTAGATGAGCGCGTCAGGCTCGCGAACGAGGGGCGGCTCCCCCCAGAAACGTACGAGTTCGGGCGAACCTTTGCCGATGATGCTGGCGAGGACCATGCCGTCGAGGCGACCGGAAGGCGTGCTGGCGGGGGTGTTCAGGTCGGCGTCGCGGTCGAACCACAATAAATTGACGTGCTTGTAGTAGCGGCGGGCTCCGGTGAGGAGCGCGATGATCTGGGTGCAATCGCCGCCGAGGACCAGCACCAGGGCGCCGGACTTGAGGCCGATTTCCGCGCGGGGCTTGAGGTCATTGAGCGAGGCGACGATTTCGGGGATGTTGCGAGCGCGCTTGTGTTCTTCGTCGTCGGCAAACAGTCGGGGGGCGCAATCGCCGAGGTCGGTGACTTCGTAGCCGATGGATTTCAGGCGTTCGACGATGCCGGTGGCGCGGAGGGCGGCGGGAGCTTTTTCGCTTCCGGGGAGAAAGGCGGCGGCGCTGGAAGGTGCTCCGATGATGGCAATCTTGTTCGGCTGACGAACGATCTTAACCGCCAAGGTACGCTCCTTGTCCAGGTCTTGCGGAGAATCGCCTGGCCACTTGAAAGTGGCCGCTACAGCGGAACTGCCGGGTGCCGACGGATTGCGCCGGGATATTTCCCTGCCCGGCAAAACTATGCAAAGTTCTTTCGACGCGCGTGGCGCAGAGTTAGCGTCGGGGCGCGGGCGCGATCGACTGCAGTTCCGGAGGGAGCGTGAAACGCACGTCCTCGCGGATCAGGTCGAGATCGCGCTGGTCCGTAAAACCGAAATTGGCGAGGCGTTCACTGACCTGCTCGACCAGAACTTCGGGAGCCGAGGCTCCGGCGGTGAGGCCGATGCGGGTGACGCCTTCGAGCCACTTGGGATCGATGTCGTTGGCGGAATCGATGAGCTTGGCTTTGCGATTCAGGCGCTGGGCGAGTTCCACCAGGCGATTGGAGTTGGAACTGTTCTGCGAGCCGACGACCAGGATGAGGTCCACGTCCTTGGCGACTTGTTCGACCGCTTCCTGGCGGTTTTGCGTGGCGTAGCAGATGTCGTCGCTGGCGGGACCGATAATTTTGGGAAAGCGCTGGCGAAGGCGGGCCACAATTTCCTGGGTGTCATAGAGGCTGAGCGTCGTTTGCGTGAGGAACGCGAGTTTTTCGGGATCTTCCACGTGGAGCGCGTCGACGGCGGCGATCGAATCGACGACCAGCGTGCGGTCGGGAGCTTCGCCGGAGGTGCCGACGATTTCCTGGTGATCCTTGTGGCCGATGAGAATGATGGTGCGCTTTTCGCGGGCGAACTTTAGGGCTTCGAGATGCACCTTGGTGACGAGTGGGCAGGTGGCATCAATCACGCGGAGCGAGCGATCCTTGGCTTCCTGGCGAACGGTGGGAGGAACGCCGTGGGCGCTGAAGACCAGCACGGAATTGGAAGGGACTTCTTCGATGGTTTCAACAAAGATGGCGCCGCGGCGGCGGAGCTGTTCCACGACGTAGGTGTTGTGGACGATTTCGTGGTGCACGTAGACCGGCGCGCCATAGGCTTCGAGCGCGAGTTCGACGATGTCGACTGCGCGAACGACCCCGGCGCAGAACCCGCGGGGACGCACGCGGAGCAGGGTTTTCGTTTCGGTTTGGATAGCCATCAAGCTCCTAAACTAATGAAATTTCAAGACTCCATCATATCAAAGTCGGGTTTTCCGTGCATGGGGTGGTGAGGGCGTTTCGGAGAAAGAGGTAGAAAACCTGTCTTTTGGGACAGTCCGGCCGGCGCTGAAGTGCGTAGAATAGGGGTAAGAGAATCCTTATGGCGGAGACTCAGGCAGCCCAAAACCGGCGGCGGAGCGAACGTGTGATGCTGCACATGCCGGTGCAGGTTTTAGCGGAAAACGAGGAGCGCCAGCAGATTCGAGTGGAGGCGAAAACCCTAGTGGTGAATGCGCACGGCGGGCTGATGGAATTGAAGGAGCATCTGCACGTGGGGCAATCGTTTCTGCTGACGAATCCTGCTACGGGGTCGGAAATGAGCTGCCGGGTGGTTCGCGTGGACGAATCGGGCATGGAGCACTTTCACATCGCGTTTGAGTTCGACCGGCCGGCGCCAAAGTTTTGGCCGGTGACGTTTCCGCCGGCGGATTGGGGCCTGCCTTCGTGAGCAGGCTTCGGACGCTTTAGAGCGAACCCTGCAAGAAACCACTAAAATTGGGCCTGAACGCATCCAACTTTTTGCCGGAAGGCGTGTTAGATGGATTGTGGAGGTACGTTCCGTGGACTTAGGGAAACGAGCAGCGAGCGCAGTTCTGATGGCCGGCCTTGTGGCTGGCGGACTTTTTCTTTCCGGGTGCGATGACAATGTGGAGATCCTTCGCGACCCGGACATTCGCGTTGCGAAAGGCATGACGTGGGCGTGGCGGCCGGTGAATGAGCCGGAGGGCGGAAAGCGAGCCGCCGAGGGCGGCAAATCCGTGGTTTCGCGCGATGTGATTACGCCGGAGCAGCAAGCCCAACCCGCCCCTCGGCAGCGCCTCGAGAGCAACCGCGACTGGAATACGGAGGCAAACCGCGACACGTTGAAGGCCGCGATTGCGAAGAATCTGCAGTCGAAGGGATTGACGCAGGTGACGGATCCCAAGATTGCCGATTTCTGGGTGGATTATCACGTGGCAGTGCAGACGCAGAGTGCGACGGTGGGACGCGTATATCCGGGGTATCCCGCCGTGGCTTGCGGGCCGTATGGATGCTGGTCCGGATGGGGCTGGGGACCGCCGGAAGTGGCGTTCCAGAATGTGCGCTATCACGAGGGTACGTTTGTGATCGACGTGGCGTTGCGCGAGCCGAAAAAGCTGGCGTACCGCGCGATCAGCCAGAAAGAGCTAAACAACAAGCACACGATTACGCCGTATCAGGCCGACGAAGCAGTGAAGCATTTGCTGAAGGGATTGAAGACGAAGTAGCAAACGCAATTTCGCATGTAATAAAAAAACCGGGAGGCCTTTTAATGGGTCTCCCGGTTTTCTTTTTTGAACGTTGCGAGCCCTAAGATTCGGACATTACTTGCGGCCTTTGGCTAGTTCGGCTGCGGGCTTTTGCGCGCGGCTCTGGAAGTCTTCGTAGGTACCCTTGAAGTCTTCGATTTTGCCGCCCTGGAAATGCCAGACGCGGGTGGCGACTTCGTCGAGGACGTCTTCGTCGTGGGTGACGAGCAGAACGGTGCCTTCGTACTTTTGCAGGGCGATGTTGAGCGCGTTGTTGGATTCGAGGTCGAGGTTGTTGGTGGGCTCGTCGAGCACCAGGAAGTTTGGCTTCTGAATCATCAGCTTGCAAAAGATGAGGCGCGCGCATTCTCCCCCAGAGAGGCCGGATGTGGGCTTTAGCGCGTCTTCGCCGCTGAAGAGCATTTGGCCGAGAGCGGCGCGAATTTCCTCTTGCGGGGCCTGGGGCTTGAATTGCCAGAGCCAGTCGAGCGCGTTGATCCCCTTGGATTTGTCGATGGTGTAGCCGAAGTCCTGCGGGAAATAGCCGACGGTGACTTCGTGGCCCCAGATCACGTTGCCGGAGTCGATTTTGAATTTGTGCTCGGCATCGCCGATGAACTGGCCGGCGTTGCGGATGATGGACTTCAGCATGGTGGTCTTGCCTGCGCCGTTGCGGCCGGTGAGGGCGATTTTTTCGCCGCGGGTGACGTTGGCGGAAAAATTCGGGATCACCTTCAAGTGGTCGTAGGACTTCGTCAGATGCTTGATCTCGAGCGGCGCGCGGCCTGAGGGCACGTCGAACTGAAAGCGGATGTACGGGCGCTGGATGTTGGAGCGGGCCAGTTCGGAAACCTGCAGGCGCTCGACTTCCTTTTTGCGCGAGGTGGCTTGCGCGGAACGCGTGCCGGCGGAAAAGCGGGCAATGAAATCGTTGAGCTGGGAGATTTTCTTTTCGCGGACGGCATTTTCGGCTTCCATGCGCGAGCGGATCTGCGTCTTGGCCATGACCATGTCGTCGTAGCCGCCGGGATACATGATGATGGTCTGGTAGTCGATGTCGGCGGTGTGGGTGCAGACGCTGTTCAGGAAATGGCGGTCGTGGGAGATCACGATCAGCACGCCGTGATATTCGAGGAGATATTCCTTGAGCCAGTGGACGGAATCGAGGTCGAGGTTGTTGGTCGGCTCGTCGAGGAGCAGCGCGGAGGGGTTGCCGAAGAGGGCTTGGGCGAGCAGCACGCGGACTTTCTGACCGCCCTGGAGTTCACCCATTTTGCGCTCGTGAAGCTCGGCTTCGATGCCAAGGCCGTCGAGGAGGACGCCCGCGTCGGCTTCGGCGGTGTAGCCGTTTTCTTCGCCGACGATGCCTTCGAGTTCTCCGAGGCGCATGCCGTCGACGTCGGTGAGTTCATCGTGAGGCTTTGCGTAGAGGGCTTCGCGCTCCTGAAGGGCTTTCCACAGAGTCGAGTTGCCCATGATGACCGTGTCAATGACGCGGAATTTGTCGAAGGCGAACTGGTCCTGGCGCAGGATGCCGATTTTCTTGGGCCGCGTGATAGTGCCGTGGGTCGCATCCTGTTCGCCGGTCAGGATTTTCATAAAGGTGGATTTGCCGGCGCCGTTGGGGCCGGAAATGGCGTAGCGGCGGCCCGCCATAAAAGTAGTGGTGACGTCCTCAAAGAGGACGCGGGCGCCGAAGCGCATGGTGACGTTTTCAACAGAGATCATAACCCTACAATTTTACCGTAGAACGGGCCGTTCGCACCAAATCAAAGAATGCATGATTGGAGGCGCTTGACATCAATGCTGACGGGCCATAAGGTCATGCACCGAAGGCGGATAACAGCGAAACCTCACGGATTGCTCGACAAGACAGCGTTTCAGGAGCCGGTATGAACAAGCGGAAGATGTTGGCGGTGGCGGTAGGGTGCGCTTTGCTGCCGCCGATGGTGGTGTTGCTTGCCGGGGAGCGGTCAACTGTGCCGGGAATGGACACCTTATGGCCAACAAAAGGTTGGGCCGCCGCGACGCCGGCGAGCGTCGGGCTGGACGAGCAGGTTCTCCTTCGGCTGGACAAGGACATGGCCTCGGGAAAATATTCGCAGATGATGGACGGCTTTGCGGTCTTTCGTTGCGGCAAGAAAGTTTTTGAACGCACTTACCCGCGTGACTACGCAAAAATCTATGGGAAGGAAGCCGGGAAACGTGGGCCGCTGAACGCTCGCCTTATTGGGCGGTACAACTACTTTGATCCTTACTGGCACCCCTATTATCACGGCACGGATCTGCACACGATGCAATCGGTCAGCAAAACAGTCACTTCGATCATCATTGGCGCGGCCATGCAACGGGGCGACTTCAAGGCCGGACTGAATACGCCGATACTGAGATACTTCGACATCTCCAAAGTGAAAAATGTGGATGACCGCAAGCGCCGCATTACCTTGCGCGATGTGCTAACCATGACCCCAGGCCTGGAATGGCATGAGGAAGATGTGCCCTACGACGATCCGCGCAGCGATTCCAGCCTGATGGAAGCCACAGACGACTGGGTGCAGTACGTGATCGACAAGCCCATGGCCGCCGAGCCCGGCAAGGTGTGGAACTACAGTAGCGGCGCAACGGAACTCCTCGCCTATATCTTTCAGAAAGAAACCGGCCAGGACATCGACGACTACGGCCAGAAATATCTGTTCGCGCCGCTGGGAATCCGGCATGAATGGAAGCGCACGTATCTGGGAGTCGTGGACACCGAAGGCGGCTTGTATCTGAACGGCAGCGACCTCGCAAAGATCGGATACTTGTACCTGCAGGATGGAATGTGGGATGGCCAGCGTATCGTCTCCAGTGAATGGGTGAAAGAATCGCTGACGCCCTACTTTCAAACCGACGAGTCGCGGTTTATGTATGGTTTCAAGTGGTGGTTGGCCAAACTGCCGGATTCGTCGGAGTACGTCTGGACGTGTCGCGGCTTCGGTGGGCAGAACTTGCAGGTGTTTCCAAAAGAGGGTCTGATTGTGACCTTCACGGCCTGGGACATTCTCCCCAACTCCACGGGGAAGGAGCCCGACCCGTCCGACTTTCTGCCTGCCGTGAAAACCAAAACTTGCGCAGGCGAGGGGCACTGATGTTGCTCGAAAATAAGGTTGCGCTGGTTACGGGATCGGGGCGCGGGATTGGGCGCGCGATGGCGAAGCTGTTTGCCAAGGAAGGCGCGGCGATTTTTCTGACGGCGCGAACGGAGAAGGAGATTGGGGCTGTTGCGAAAGAGATTGCAGCCGACGGTGGCAATGCTGGGTTTGCGCCCGCCGATCTGACTAGGGTGGCGGATTGCGAGCGGGTGTTCGCGGCGGCGGAGAAACAGTTTGGCCGCGTGGATATTCTGGTAAACAACGCAGGACACTACGGGCCGGTGGTGCCGGTGGAGGAATATCCGCTGGAGGAATTTGAGAAGGTGATCAATGTGCATCTCCGGGCGGCGTTTGTGCTGAGCAAACTCGCAGTGCCGGGAATGTACGCTCGAAAATCCGGTGTGATTCTGAATATTTCCAGCTTGTCGGCGAAGGCGGCGTTTTCGTGGGGATCGGCTTATGCGGCGGCAAAGGCCGGACTGCTGGGACTGACGCGCTACATGGCGGCGGAGGCGGCGCGGAATGGCGTGCGCGTGAACGCTATTTGCCCCGGCCCAGTGACGGAAACGGTGATGAGCAAGGAACTGGGGAACACGCTGGCGAAAAAACCGAACGTCAACCCGGAAGAACAGTTGCAGGGTTTCCTGAGCTCGATTCTGCAGGGCCGCGGGCAAACCGCGATGGAAATTGCGCAGGCGGCGCTGTTCCTCTGTTCAGATATGTCCAGCGCGATGGTCGGCCAGTCTATCAACGTGGATGGCGGCGCGGCGTTTTTCTGAATTCGGCCCAGATTGGATTGCGGAAAATGAAAAAATCTCGCTAAGAATCTTGCTGATTCCGCTGCTACTCGTCGAGCTGATTATTTGCACAGGGTTTCTGCCTCTTGAATGGCAACACGCAGTCTACGAACGAATCCCAAAAATCTTCCCAGATTCTCCTCACGATTGGTCGCGTTTAACTCACCCGAGGATGGACTTGGAAATGGACGAAGTGTTCCGCCAGCACCTTTGGCTAAGAGTCGCGTCCTACGTGTTCGTGGGGCTGCTGCTAGTTGCAAACACAATGCTTCTTCGATTCGTCTGGAATGGTCCGCGTGGAACCAAGAGCATCAATGGAAATCGTTCTTGAAAACAGCGCCGGATTTCATGACGAATTTTACGCGCTGGAGTTCGGTGATGTCTTTGAGAGGGTCGCCGGAGACGGCGACGAGGTCGGCCCACTTGCCGGGTTCGATGGTGCCCATTTTGTCGGACCAGCCCAATAGTTCCGCGGCGGTGGTGGTGGCGGTGCGGATAGCCTGCATCTGGGTCATGCCGTATTTCACGTAGTAGTCGAATTCCATTGCCTGATTGAGTTCGCGCCAGTCGAATCCGCCGGCGTCGGTGCCGAGAACGATTTTCACGCCTTTTTTCAGCGCCAGTTGGAACGCCGCTTTTTCCGTATCGACCATTTTCGTCCAATTCCCTGCGCGGCCGGGAGCGACGTAGGCGCCGACCATGATCGTCGGCACCCAGTAGACGCCGCGGCGGGCCATTTCTTCCATTTCTGGTTCGGTCAGGCCGTCGCCGTGCTCGATCGAGTCCACGCCTGCTTTCAACGCGGCGGCGATGCCGTCGCTGCCGATGGCGTGGGCCGCGACCTTGTGGCCGAGGCGATGGGTTTCGTCCACGATGGCTTTGGCTTCTTCGTCGGTGAAATTCACGTGGCTGTGCAGCACGACGCCGTCCGGGTCATAAAAATAGCCGTGGTCGGAGTAATACTTGATCCAGTCGGCGCCGTAACGGATCTGCTCGCGGACGGCTTTGCGGGCTTCGTCGACTCCGTCCACATACTGCACGCCCTGAGGAATGGTGATTTCCCAGGAATAACCGTAGGGGCCGTACATGCCGGTGGGAGTCATGGCGCGGGTGGAGACCTGCATGCGCGGGCCGGGGACTTCGCCGTTGTTGATGGCGTGCTTCACGTCCACGTCGGCGTACATGGCGCCCTCGGTTTCGAGGTCGCGCATGGCGGTGAACCCATGGCCGAGGGCGATCTGCGCGTTGCGTGCGGCGAGAATAGCGCGGTAGGGGATGGATTGCTTGAGGAGTTGCGCGTCGTAGTCTGCCTGGGTGATGTCGCCCTGCAGGAGCACGTGGGTGTGCGCGTCCACGAAGCCGGGCAGAACGGTGGCTTTCGAAAGATCGATCAATTCCACTCCCGCGGGAGGAGTTCCGCCCGGGGTCACGCTGCTAATTTTGTCGCCTTCGACAATGATGAGGGCGTTGGCGATGGGCGTGTCGCTTTTGCCGTCGATCAAACGGCCGGCGCGAATCGCCAGTTTTTTCGGCGTAGGCGCTGGCTTTTCCTGGGCGTGACCAATGGGAGTGCAAAGAGTTGCTGCAACAAACGTGAAACGAACGAGCCGCGTGAAAAAGGGATTCATCCAGTCCTCCAGGGAGCGGAAACGATAACAGAATCGGCAGCGAGAAAAAAGGCGGGTGTTCCGACGGGTGGAAAGCGAAGAACTCGGATAGAAAAGGAGAGGGCCAACCGCTCTCTCAGGACGGCTGGCCCTTTGCTTCACGATACAGATTTGGGAACCGCCCAAGCTCAGCCGCGGATCCCGAATCTGTGTGCGCTGGCAACAGATGAAGAAGCAAACTTGTTACGAAACCGGTTGCGAATGCGGACGCCGAATCGGCCGGCGCGCCAGATCTTCAACCGAGGCAACGCTGCGCCGCACCGCCAGAATCATGGGGTTCCGGCTGGCTGCCAACTGCGCAACCCCCGCTTCCCACGCTTTCTGAGCAAAGTACAGCGTTGCGATGCAAATCCCAATCACGGCAAAACCTAGAATGAAAATCGCGAAAGCTGCCAGCAGTTCGCGCACGAAGTAAAGTTGCATTGCGGCGATCGTCCCCAGAAACCACCAAATCCATTTGCGATCCGTGTCCTGTTTGCTCATCCTGACCCGCCCCTCTTTCTTGAAGCCCCACTTGAATCTGAAACTCAGCTTTGAAACGACCTAAGCAGTTTGGATGACTCGCCTTGACCAAAGGGTCCAATCTGCTTACCTGTCCCATTAGACAGGAGGGGGGGCTAGAGGGAAATGGTACAGTAGCACCAAAATTGGGTGTAAACGAATCTCCTAGTACGTCCATACCCTGATCAGGATTGGCGTAATCACTAGATTCTAAATGCCTTAAACTGGAGACCAATGAAGTCCTAATTTTCGCCCAGGGTTCGGGTACTGTCCTGTGGAAAAACCTGGCCCTTGGGACAGGGTACAGGTAGCCGTCCTGTCCGGGATTGGCACCTTTCCGCGGGTTGGGCGATGGCTTCGGCCTGACGCAAAAAAACCCCGGAGGCCGAAACCGGGCGACCGGGGTCCAGGTGTGAGCCTTATTCTGAGGCTAGGCCTTCTTAATCAGGCGCGTAATCCAAACCAGGATTACTGCACCCACGAACGCAACAATGATGGCTCCGATAATGCCGCCGCCGGGCCACACGCCGATTAGACCAAACAGCCAGCCACCGACGATGCCCCCGAGTATCCCGAGGATGATGTCCACGAGAATGCCGTAGCCACCGCCCTTCATTACAGTTCCAGCCAACCAACCGGCAATGAGGCCCGTCACAATCCACGCAAGTAAGCCCATACGAACTACCTCCTTGGCTCCCAAGGGAGCAGAAGCTATTGTCTTGGGCGGGGTTGAATCCTATTGTTTACCCTTCCCCCAAATAACACGTAAGCCGGTGGAGAGCAACAAATCGTTCGCGTTCAGACCGAGCGGGGGATAGCTGATGTAGCGGTCGCTGAGCGTGGCCTGCCAACTTAGCCATTTCTTCATCTGGGTGCTGATGCTGGAATCCAACTGAAAGCGGTAGTCGCCGGTGTGGGAAAGATTCGGATAGAAAGAGAAGCGCTCCGACAGAGTCGTGCGCTTGGAGAGTTTGGCGCCGAATTCCTCTCCAATGACGGCTTCGGCGCTGTTCTGCACCGAGGAAGGGATCAAGAGCAAAACAGGCGGAGGAGCCGGGTTTGCCAGGTTGTACGCGCCGAAGGAATCGCGGTCGTAGCTGATGCCGCCAAACAGATCGAACGTGGTGTTGGCTGTTTTGATCACGTGATAGCCGAGGCCACCGCCGAACACGCTTCGCAGATCGAGATGCTGGAGTTGGTTGGTCTGGAAATCCGTGAAGGCGAAAACGAACAGGCGCGGGCGGAGATTCAGGTCGCCGCGCAAACCCGCATCCAGGGCGTTTGCGGTCGTAACGGCCGGTGGCACGGAGCTGTTGTTTGCGAAGATATAATCGCCATAGACGGTCAGCTTGTCGCGCGGAGTTTCCCGGACGGCCTTGGCCGCCAGGGTGAAGTTGGCGGTCTCCGAATTACCCCGGGTGAGCGCCAGACCGGTATCCAACACGCCGCTCCAGAAATAATAGAACCGGGGGTGGGCCATCTTTTCGGTTTCGGCGTCGAAGGCGTGCTGCTCGGAATCGTTGCGGACAGCCACAATCGCTTCCCTTGCCGCCACGGAAGGAGTAGCGGCCGCCGGGGCGCCGGCGATCACAAACTTACCATCCCGGGTGGTCACTTTGCCGGAAAGGCGGATGCCATCTTTCAGAGTGATGTTGATGTTGTCGGAAGACTCGATGTCGGTGATGGCGTCCCATTGGATGCTGACATCGCCGGCGAACTCCGACTTCAACAACAAGGTTTTTCCATCACCGGTGACGATTTTCCCTGTGAGGCGGTCGCCGTTTTTCAGTAGGACTTGATCCGCGCGAGCCGTAGAGGCCACCAGCAGCACCGCAAAGACACTGAGTAGGGTACGACGCATAAGGCGACCTCCTGAACGACCGATTTTGCATGAGCCGCGCAGGGCGGTACGTTGACGGTGAAACGCGACTATTTTTTCCCAAGATGGGCAGGTGCAGGAAGTCTAATGAAATAGCCGGGAAGCCGCAATCCGCTCATTCGGAAAGGAATGCTGGCCAGCCGTTTGGAGTATCCCTTATACTATTTCGAGTATCGGGGTGAGTCTGGGTCGCGCATTTTGTGTGCGCGTGTTTTGGTTCCACGTCCGGGGTGACGCGGGCCTCCCAACTCCAGCAGAATGAGTTAGTCCGGAATCTTTCCGGGCTTTGCGGTATCCCAAATGCGGAGATGCCTTTGATGAAGTCTCGCCGTTACGGAGCATTCCATACACTTTTGATGTTGGCCTTCTCGCTGGTGCTCGTGGCTTGTGCCAAAACGGAACCGGCGCCGAAGGGCCAGGGCGCGGCAGGGCAAAGAGCGGGATCGCGTCCGGTGGTCGTTTTTATGACCGACTTTGGTACCGCCAACGATGCGGTAGCCATCTGCAAAGCCGTCATGCTGGGTATCGCTCCCGACGTTCGGATCATGGACATCTCGCACCAGGTGACGCCCTTTTCGATTGAGGAAGGCGGACGGTTTCTGGCGGGAGTGACGCCTTACTATCCCGCGGGGACGGTGTTCGTGGGGGTAGTCGATCCGGGTGTGGGCACCAACCGCAAGGCGGTGGTGGTGAAATCCAAGAAGGGACAATATTTTGTGGTGCCGGATAACGGGTTGGTGTCCGCGGTGATCGACCGGGATGGCCTGGACTCCGCGCGGGAAATCACGAACACCAGCTGGATGATTGGCGACGCCATTTCTTCCACGTTTCACGGGCGGGACATTTTTTCGCCGGTTGGAGCGCATCTGGCCGCGGGTTGGGATTACACGCTCATTGGCCCGGAAGTGCCGCAGCTCGTCCGGCTGACGCCAAAGACCGCCACTGTTACCGACAAGGGCATCGAGGGGGAAGTGATTGCGCTGGATGATCCTTTCGGTTCGCTGATCACGGATATCACCGGCGAGGATTTCAAGAATCTGGGCTACAAGCTGGGCGACCGGATTACGGTCCAATTGAACAAGAAACCGTTCACCGCGCCTTACACAAAGACGTTTATGGAAGTGCCGGTTGGGGATCCGCTCCTGTACGTCGATTCCCGCGGAAGAGTCGGGCTGGCGCTGAACGAGCGGAGTTTTTCCGCGGTGAACAAAATCACGCCGCCGACGGCCATTTTCATTCCGAAAAAGGGCGCGCCGCCCGGGGGGAAGTGATGCAAGAAGACCGGCAAATGCGTCGCAGGGTTTTGCATTCGCCGTACTGGTGCGTTCGTCTAACCAGGCGATGTAGAGGTTTGCGGTGGTGTCGCCGCATGGGTCAGTCCGGCTGAATCCTTCTGCCGTCAGGATAATTACCGCGGGTAAATTCAGGCTGCACGGGCTTTCCGCCCATGCATGGATTCCATCAAGGGAATGATGGATCCCGAAAAAAAGGAACAGGTCATGAACTTACGGGGCGTTGTTTTCTTGGGGTTGAGGCTGGGATTGGTGTTTTTATTCGTTCTTCTAGTGAGTGGCAATTTTGCGAATGTGGCGGCGCAGTCCTTCCGCGGAGGGATTCGCGGAGAAATCACGGACGCGCATGGATTGCGGGTGGCCGGAGCGAGGGTGATCGCGCGGAATCTGGGTACCAGCGAAACGCGCGAAGTGACCGCAGACGCGGATGGAGAGTATCGCTTCCTGGAGCTGCCCGCTGGAGAGTACGAGGTGTCGGCCGTTGCGCCGGGGCTGCAAGAGGCGCGCGTCTCGCGCGTTCGCGTGGAAGTGGGGGCGGAAACGATTATCGGCGTCTCGTTGAGCCAGGTGAAAGACCGCCAGGAGACGGTGACGGTGGTCGAAACAGTGCCGCTGGTGGAGACTTCGAGCACTACGCTGTCGCAGGTGGTGGACCGGCAACTGGTGCAGGAGTTGCCGCTGAATGGGCGCGATTTCGGGAAGCTCGTTGCGCTGACTCCAGGTGTTACGGTGGAAGGCTCCGGGGTGGCCGGCAGCGAAAAAGGATTTGGGCAGTTCAACATCAACGGCAACCGCGACCGTTCAAATAATTACAATCTTGACGGCACGGACAACAACGATCCCTTCTTCAATAATTCGGCTTTGAACCAGGTGGGCATTACGGGCGCACCAGCGACACTGCTGCCTCTGGATGCAATTCAGGAGTTCAGCATCCAGTCGCAGTTCGGCTCCGAATACGGGCGCAATTCCGGGTCGGTCGTCAATATCATTACTCGTTCCGGGACGAACGTGTTGCACGGTTCGCTGTACGAGTACAACCGGAATTCCGCTTTTGATGCGCGCAACTATTTCAACACCACGTTGCAGCAAGACGGCACGCCGAATCCTCAGTCGCGATTCAACAACAATAATTTTGGCGGTTCGCTCGGCGGCCCCGTCCTAAAGGATCGCGCTTTCTTTTTCTTTGCGTATGAGGGACAGCGCGAACGGGTGGGCTCGGACTTTACCCTGGCAGTTCCCTCCACCGCGCAGATTGCCGCCGCGCAGGCTCTCGCCGTGAACAACCCGGTGCAGACGGTGGCGAGCGTCAATCCCGCGCTCATCAAGATTACCGATCTGTTTCCCACGAGCGACACGAATTCGCTGGCGTACTCGGTGCGCGATAAGAATGACAGCAACAACCTGATCGGCAAGATCGACTATCAGTTGAATGAGAATAACTCCTTGAGCGGGCGCTATGCCTTTGGGCAAAGCGATCAAGTGTTTCCGCTTGGATCGCTCGGAGGATTCGGCAGCGGCTCACGACTGGCGAACTTTGCGCAGATTTCGCCGACGCGGGTGCAGGTGATTTCCGTGAACTGGCTGACGACATTTACCACGACGAAATACAACGAGGTTCGCTTCGGTTATTCGCGCTTCCGCACCGGCTTCAACTCCGCCGATGCGACACCGGGGAATCCGAATTTCATCGATCCGACTGCGCTGGGCCTCGACATGGGCACGGGTCACGTCGGTTTGCCGGAAATCGATTTCAACGGCGACCTCGAAAACCTTGGAGCCACCGCCTTCAGCGTGCCGCGCGGGCGTTTGAGCGAAACGTTTCAGATTCTGGACAATTACACCTGGATTCGCGGGCATCATACTTTCAAGTTCGGCGGTGAATATCACCGCTACGACGTACAGAGCTTCAACGACAACCTGGAACGCGGCTTGCTTGACGTGAATACTACTCCCACACTTTCCCCGGATCCGATCGTCAACGAGCTTGCCAACTTCTATATCGGCAATATTTTTGCCGAGGGCAACAGCGGCAACACGCAACGTTTTACGTTCAATAATAATTTCGGATTTTTCGGGCAGGATGAATTCCGGCTGCGTTCCAACCTGACCGTCACCGCGGGGCTTCGCTGGGAGTACATCGGGCCGCTGGGCGAAAAGCACAACCTGCTCTCGAACTTTGACGCGAGCAACAACCTGGTGCAGGTTGGATCACCCACGCTGCCGAACGTGTACAACCGCGACTTGAACAACTTTGCGCCACGGCTGGGGATTTCCTGGAACCTGCGGCGCAGCACCGTAGTTCGCGCAGGGTACGGTTTCTATTACGACTACACGCCGCAGAACAATCTCATCGCCAACTTTACTAACTCCGCAGGCATTGCCACCAACCCTGTTCCCTCGCTTTCCAGCAGCCCGTTTTTTGTGGGGGCGCTGGATTTCAATTCGGGTCCGTTTAATGGAACCTCCACGGGACCCGTGTTCACGCCGACGGTGTTTCCGCAATCCATTTTTATTACCGACCACAATCTGCGCACGCCGTACGTGCAAAGCTGGAGCCTGAACATCCAGCAGGAGATCAGTCACGCACTAGCCTTGGAAGTGGGTTACGTCGGCAGCAAAGGCACGAAACTGACGCGACTTTACGACGCGAATCAGGGCCGCGATCCGGGAATCACCAATCCGGCATTTCCGCAATTTGCGGCCGTGGACGTTTTTTCCGGCGGAGCGAATTCCACGTATAACGGTTTGCAAACCACCGTGCGGCTGCAGCAGTTTCACGGCTTCTCTGGTTTTTCGACGTACACCTGGTCGAAGTCGCTAGACGGGGCTTCCGACGGCATCAATTTCAACTTTGCCAACGCCGCGTTTCCGCAGGACTCCACCAATTTGCGGGCGGAGAAGGGGCCGTCCACTTTTGACACGCGGCATCGCTGGACCACAGCGATTAATTATGCAGTCCCCGAAGCGGGATTCTTGCCGCACATTCTTGCCGCGGGCTGGCAACTGAATTCCATCATCACCGTGCAATCGGGACGGCCCATCAACATCATCACAAGCGCGGGCGGCGTGAACTCCAATTTCGTGGAGCGTCCGGACATTGTTCCTGGAGTGAATCCAATTCTGCCGCACTGGACACCGACGACCGGCTACTTGAACCCGAATGCGTTTGCTTTTCCGGCGATCACGTCCAGCGATCCGAACGGATACTTCGGCAACCTGGGCCGGGACGAGATTTTTGGCCCGGGCTTCTGGAACCTGGATTTCTCCATCAGCAAGGATTTTCAGCTGTGGGAACGGTTGCACCTTCAATTCCGCTCGGAATTTTTCAACATCTTCAACCATCCGAATTTTGCGTTGCCGACCAACGTGATCACTCCGGGTTCGGGCCCGGCCGGGGCGATTACGCAGACGCCGGACGTGGCGCAGGGCAATCCGGGGCTGGGCGGCGGCGGGCCTCGCGTGGTGCAGTTCGGGCTGCGGTTGCAGTTTTAGCGGATAACTTCACAGTTTGGTTCTTCATCAAACAGGCGCGGTTTCCCGCGCCTCTTTTTCTTTGCCGATTTGCTTTTTGCGGCGCAGGGGCCGACAATCGGGAGAATTACGCAGGAAAGAGGCTTGCCATGGCTGATGCCGTTATCGTTTCTTCCGTTCGAACTCCCGTGGGACGCGGTTTCAAGGGTTCGTTGCGCACGACGCGGCCCGACGATCTTGCCGCGCTAGTCATCAAGGAAGCGCTGGCGCGCGTGCCGGGGCTCGATCCCAAGGAAATTGACGACGTGATTCTGGGTTGCGCCATGCCGGAGGGGGAACAAGGCATGAACGTGGCGCGGATTGCGGCGTTGCGTGCGGGGCTTCCCGTGGAGACATCGGCGATGACGGTGAACCGCTTCTGCTCCAGCGGGCTGCAAGCCATTGCCCTGGGCGCGGAGCGCATCCGCGGCGGCGGGGCGCAGGTGATTATTGCCGGGGGCACGGAATCGATGTCGCTGGTGCCGATGGGCGGCAACAAGGTTTCGCCGAATCCGTGGCTGGTGGATCATTATCCGGACGCGTACATCAATATGGGCTTGGGCACGGAAAACATTGCGCGGAAATTCGGCATTTCGCGCGAGCAGGCGGATCAGTTCGCGGTAGATTCGCACCGGAAAGCCGTGGCGGCGCTCGCGGCGGACAAGTTCAAGGATGAAACGGTCGCGGTGGAAGTGAAGATCACTTCCCTGCCGAACGGCAATGGCTCGAAGAGCAAAGGGCCGGTGAAAACGACGACACAATCTTTTTCGTTCGAGAGAGATGAAATGCCTCGGCCGGAGACTTCGATGGATGTGCTGGCGGGGCTGAAACCCGCGTTCCATGTAAAAGGCACAGTGACAGCGGGAAACAGTTCGCCGATGAGCGATGGGGCCGCGGCCGTTGTGATCATGAGCGATGCCAAGGCGGCGCAACTGGGATTGAAGCCGCAAGTGCGGTTTATTTCGTACGCGACTGCTGGTTGCCCGCCCGAGGAGTTCGGAATCGGGCCGGTGTATGCGATTCCGAAGGCTCTGAAGCTGGCGGGATTGTCGCTGGGCGACGTGGCGGTGATTGAATTGAATGAAGCCTTCGCGGCGCAATCGCTGTCCGTGATTCAACAGGCGAATCTTGATCCCGCGCGGGTGAATCCGAATGGCGGGGCGATTGCGCTGGGCCACCCACTCGGCTGCACCGGCGCAAAACTCACGACTTCTCTTGTACGCGAACTCGAGCGCCGCAACGCGCGCTACGGCATGGTGACGATGTGCATCGGGGGCGGCATGGGCGCCGCGGGAATTTTCGAACGGGTGTAGCTTCTCAGCTGCCCGACTTCCACAGGCCGATGGTGTTGCCTTCGGGATCCTGCATCCAGGCGAAAGTGCCGGTTGGGATTTTCACGGGCGGGACGAGGGTTTTGCCTCCCAGGGATTCCGCTTTCTTCAGGTACGCGGCCACATCGTCCACATCTACGTAGAAAATTGTGTAGTGGTGCGGCTCGTGGCCGAGGGCGGTCATGTGTCCGCCGACGCCGCCGGTTTCGGCAGCGATCATCGCCGCCGGCCCCATGGACTGCGGTTTCCAATCGAACATCTGGGAGTAAAACTCCTGGGTCTTCTGCAAGTTGCGGCAGCCAATTTCAAAATGCACAACGGGACGCCCCATGGTTCCTCCTCTTGAGCGGATCCGGATTCGGGCGGCAGCGGAAGTCTGCCACAGGTAGCCTGCCGGCGTCGCCCAATTTCTTGCCGGGGATGAAAGGCGCCCGCAGCAGGAGGCCTGGCCAGATCCGCCGCGCCGGCGCAAAGAACTATTGCGAAAATCACGGCGCTATGGGTAAAATTTCGTGTCTGGAATTTTCAAACGGTTGTTTGAATTTTACGCGCGGCCCCGAGCCGGCAAGGAGCATCACCAATGGCCACCTCCGTTCTGACCAAACCCGCAGCCAAGGGCGGCAGCTTTCTGCTGGAATCTCCCGCGCCAGCAGATATTTTCACGCCCGCGGACCTTTCGGATGATCAAAAGCTGATCGGGCAGACGGCGGAGGAGTTTGTGATCAAGGAAGTGCTGCCGCTGGCGAAGGACCTGGAAAACAAGAAGCCGGGGCTAATGGCGGAGCTGGTGCGTAAGGCTGCGGAGCTCGGCTTGATGAGCGGGGGCACGCCGGAAGAATACGGCGGCGCGGGCCTCGATAAGATTGCCACCACGTTGCTCACTGAGAAAATTTCGATTTACGGCGGCTTTGCGGTGACGCACGGCGCGCACGCCGGCATCGGGACGCTGCCGATCGTTTATTTCGGCACGGAAGAGCAGAAGAAAAAATACCTGCCCAAGCTGGCGAGCGGCGAAATGATTGGGGCGTATTGCTTATCGGAGCCGCAGGCCGGCAGCGACTCGCAGAATTCGCTGACGCGCGCGGAGCTAAACAAAGAAGGCACCCACTACATCCTGAACGGGCAGAAGATGTGGATTACCAACGGGGGCTTCGCGGATCTTTACGTGGTGTTCGCGAAGGTGGATGGCGAAAAGTTCACCGCGTTCATCGTGGAACGCAAATTCCCCGGCTGCAAGCCCGGCAATGAAGAGCACAAGATGGGGATTCACGGCAGCTCGACGACCCCGATATTCCTGGAAAACTGCGCGGTGCCGAAGGAAAACGTGCTGCACGAGATCGGGCGCGGGCACATTGTCGCGTTCAATGTACTGAATGCGGGACGGTTTACGCTGGGCGCTTCGGGAGTGGGCGGATCGAAGTACGTGCTGATGACGGCCTCGAAATATTCGAAAGAGCGCAAGGCGTTTGGCAAGCAGATCGGTGAATTCGGACTGATGCGCGAGAAACTGGCGGAGATGGCGATCCAGATTTTCGCGGTGGAATCGATGGTTTACCGCACGGCGGGCAATCTCGAAGCGGCGATGCATACCGCCTCGGGTTCGGGCGACAAGGCGCAGAACACGATGAAGGTGCTGGAGGAATACGCGATCGAGAGCTCCATCTCGAAAGTGTACGGCAGCGAAATGCTGGATTTCGTGGTGGACGAGGGCGTGCAGATTTTCGGCGGCTACGGCTTCCACGAAGACTATCCCGTTTGCCGCGCGTACCGCGATTCGCGCGTGAACCGCATTTTTGAGGGAACCAACGAAATCAACCGCATGCTGATCATCCAGATGCTGATGAAGAGGGCCATGGGCGGGCAACTGGCGCTGATTCCCGCGGCGATGAAGCTGGCCGATGAAATTCTCGCCGGGCCTTCGTTCGAAGAAGCGCCGGATGGCGTGCTTGCCGAGGAAGCGCGAACCATCGCCAACTGCAAGAAGATGTTCCTGCAGGCGGCCGGCGGCGCGGTGCAGAAATTCCGCGAAAAGCTGGCCGATGAGCAGGAACTGATCGGCGCGCTGGCCAATATCGTGATGGAGATTTATGCAATGGAATCGACCCTGCTTCGCGCGCAGAAGGCGGCCACGAGCAAGGGCGAAGCAGCCTCTTCGGTGATGATTGATGCCGCGCGCGTTTTCATTGCCGATGCCGCCGAGCGCGTGGATCACGAAGCAAAGCGCGCCATCGCGGCCGTGCACGAAGGCGACATGCTGACCACGCAGATGGCCGTGCTGAAGCGGTTTGGCAAGCGCCCGGCCGTGGACACAATCGCGCTGCGCCGCCGCATCGCCGCCGCCGTGCAGTCGCAGGACCGCTATCCGTTCGAGGGCCGCTGAGGAATCCAGGGGGCGCTCGCGCAGTCACCAAAACGGGCCAGCTGAAAAATCAACAAGCGCGTACCGCGGGAGACGGTGGAGTTTCGCTTACAATCCGTGTGGGGCGGTGGATCTGGCCTTGGTGGTCAGAAGGACTTGTCTAAATGGTTCCAAACTGGGAATGACCAACCGAGCACAGTTAAACCGATCGAACCTTTTCCGAAGCAGAACCCGCCTAAACTAGTAATCAGTACAGTACTAGGACTGCTTTTTGACATTCCGTCTCGTTCCTCGCTTCCTGGCCGTGGCGGCTCTCTGCGTGATAGTTCTCCACGTGGCCTCGGTGGTGTTTCTTGGGACATCTTCGTTAGGTTCCCTGCTCGGCAATGCGCTGCAGATATTCGCCAGTTTTCTGGCGGCGGCGATGTGTTTTCGGGCGGCCCGGCGAGCGGGGGGCTTCGGCCGCTCGTTCTGGACGCTGGTGGCCTGCGGGATGGGTGTCTGGGGTTTGGCCGACTTTGGCTGGACGTACAATGAGCTTTTTCTTCACATGGAGCCACCGCCCGGTTCGCTGATCCGCTTCCTTTTCGACACGCACGGCATGTTCTTCGTGATGGCAATTTTCCTGAACCAGGATAAAGAAGATTCGCGAATCGATGCGCCGGAAGTGCTGGATTTCCTGCAGATCGGCATTCTGTTCTTTCTGGTTTATTTTGGCGCGTACTACCTGCCGGCCATCAACCTGGGATACCAGGAGGCCCTGGAACGGGAATTCCAGGTGATGACAGTTGGAACGGCCTGCATATTCCTTCTCGCCCTTTTGCAGTGGAGACGAAGCCCCACGCGCGAGGCTCGGAGGCTCTTTGGCGGACTGGCCTCCTACATTCTGGTGTACGGAATCCTCGCGAGCATCGTTTCGTGGCTCCAGGTCGAGCATGAGATGCCGACCGGCACGTGGTTCGACCTGGGCTGGACGACGCCGCTGCTATTTGGGGCTTTCTGGGCGGCAACATGGCAGCCGGCGCCCGAGAAAGAAACTCGAGCGAAAAAGCGCAACCACTCGCTGGCGGAAATCCTCGTCAACAATGGAATGTTTTTTTTCGCGCCGATGATCATTCTGATCCAGGTGGCGCAACTGGGTCCCGGGCTGAGAGCCATCCGCTTCACCTTGCTGGGCGTGTCGTTCAGTTGCTATGCCGTGCGCATCGGCTTGACGCAGTATCGCCAGCAACACGACGAAGAAACCGTGCGGCGGCAGAGCCTGGCGATGGATTCCTCCATCGAAGGGATAGGAATTCTGGATGAAAAAGGCGTGCACAGTTACGCCAATTCCGCGCTGGCCTCGATGCTGGGATTTGATTCTCCCCTGCGCATTGTGGGCCAACCCTGGAAAGTGGTTTACGCGTTCCAGCCAATTGCGGAAATCGAAACCCAGGTTCGCAAGGGACTGCAGGAAACCGGCAAGTGGGCCGGCAATCTGCAGTTGCGGCGGCCGGACGGCAGCCGCCTCCCGGTGGAGTTTCATGTTGGGCGGATGCCGGACGGCGGCACCGTGTGCGTGTGCCGGGATCTTTCGCAGCACCAACAGGCGGAAAAAGCGCGGGCGGATGCGGAAACCAAGTACCGCATGCTGGTGGAGCACGTCAACGCGATCACCTACATCGCGGAAATCGGCATCAACGGAAAATGGTATTACATCAGTCCGCAGGTGGAAAATATTCTGGGTTATACGCCGGAAGAATGGCTGGCCCTTTCCACTAACTGGGATCAACACATTCATCCGGACGATCTGCCCGTGGTGATTGCTGCGGAAGAACAGAGTATGAACGGGTTTCCCTTCCAGGCGGAATTCCGCGTGCGGCGAAAAGATGGGCGCGAGGTGTGGCTGAGCGACACGGCGGTGATTGTGCAGGGGAGCGACTCCCATCCGGTGATGGAAGGGATCATGGTGGACATCACCGAGCGAAAAGCACTGGAAACGCAGCTGCAGCAATCGCGGAAGATGGAAGCGGTGGGGCGACTGGCCGGAGGCATCGCGCACGACTTTAACAATCTGCTGACCATTATTTCGGGTTACACGGAGATGGCCCTGAGCCGGCCGCACCTTCCGAGCGAAGCGCACGCGGACATTGAGCGGATTGAGAATGCGTCTGGGCGAGCGGCGGCGCTGGTGCGGCAGTTGCTGGCGTTCAGCCGCAAACAGGTGTTGCAGCCGAAGATTCTGGACTTGAACAAGATTGTGTTGAATCTGGATTCGCTGCTGCGGCGGTTGATGGACGAGCGGATCGAGATGGTCACGCGTGTCAAGGATGACCTCGGCAAAGTGAAGGCGGACCCTGCGCAGGTGGAGCAGGTGATCATGAACCTGGTGGTGAACGCGCGCGACGCCATGCCGGAAGGCGGGCGGCTAGTGGTCGAAACCTGCAACACGGACCTCGATGCAAACTATGCCGTGGACCATGTTTCCGTGAAGCCGGGACGCTATGTGATGCTGGCCGTTTCCGACACGGGGGTGGGAATGGATCGGCAGACCGTGGCGCACATTTTCGAGCCGTTTTTTACGACAAAGGAAAGCGGCCGGGGAACGGGGCTTGGGCTTTCGACGGTGTATGGCATCGTGAAGCAGAGCGGCGGCTACATCTGGGTCTACAGCGAACCGGGTAAGGGCAGCACGTTTAAAGTTTATCTGCCGCGCGTGGATGAAGTTCCCGAGGCAGTTGGTGCTGCTCAGATTGCGCCCCGGGCGCAACGCGGGACAGAAACGATTCTGATTGTCGAAGATGAGGAAGCCGTGCGGGAATTGATCCAGACCGTGCTGACGGAAAAAGGCTACGACGTCATTCCCTCACTCGACCCGCAGCATGCGGAACAGATTGCGGCACGCTTCGCCGGGGAGATTCACCTGCTTTTGACGGACATGGTCATGCCCGGGATCAGCGGGCGCGAATTGGCGGAGCGCATTTCCGCAAAACGCCGGGGTATCCGGGTGCTCTTTATGTCGGGCTATACCGATAACGTGATTACCAGCGGCGGGATGCTGGAAGAGGGATTAGCGTTCCTGCAAAAGCCGTTTTCACCGGCAGCGCTGGTGCAGAAAGTGCGCGAAGTGCTGAGCCAGACACCGGCGGTTTAGTTGCTTCTCTCAGAAGCCCTGCAAGAAAATGCGATTCACTGCGGATTTGTTGGCGCTGGTTGTTGAGATGGGGTTGGCGGTGGAGCGGACGTTGTGGGTGGTGCTGCTGCCGGCGGCGCTTCCTTCGGCTTGCCAATGCTGTTCAGAGTTTCCACATTGAAGCGCTTGTAGTCCGAATAGCGGGTGATAGCGTTCAGCTTGAATCCTTTTACCAGCAGCACGCGCGCTCCGACGTGCGCTTCTTCATAGGTTGGCAGCCACACTTCGTTATTCAGATAAGCCTGCTCAAAGACAAAGCTGGTGCCTTTCTGCACGCTGGCCAGGATGCCGCCGCCGAGGTGGAAATCGCCAACAAAATAGGCTTCAAGCCGCGCCACGTCGTTGGCCTTCTCGTCCACCCAGACAACACCTGCCAATTCCTTCACCAGGCGTTCGACCATGTTTTTTGGCTTGTATTCGGGATTGGGTTCGAAATCGAAAACCAGAACGTCTTGCCCGCGGAAGCGCTCGCGGCGCGGATTCACAAACTGGGAAGTTCGGAGGAAGACTTCGATGCCGGGATCGTCCTTCTCTTTTTCGTCTTTTCCCTGCTCCTTGGCCTTCTCCTCTTTCGCTTCTTTTTTCTTGTTTTGTTTCTGGACCTCCTCGATGCGCTTTTGCGTCTGCTCGTTTTCCTTTTTCTGCTCGCCCTCGTTGAGCTCTTTGCCGTCTTTCTTCATCAGGGTGGAGATTTCTTCGCCGTCGAGATAGAAAAAAGTGAATTCCTTGGCTTCGTTCTTGGTTATTTTGCCGGATTTGTCGTACTCGGTCTCTTCTTCCAGGCGGGTGCCGGCATAGTTTTCCTTGATTTTGTCGATCTGCTTCTGGTTTGCGTCGAGTTGCTCGAAGAGTTTTTTCAGGTCGGGCAGCTTCACCTGGGACTTCATCGGAAAATCGAACACGCGCTCGCCGATAGTTTCGTTGACGCCGACGCGGGTGACGCTGATCGAGTAATTGTCGTTGCCGCGCTTTAGATCAATTTTATACGGCACCTTGACGCCGTTCACTTCACGATAGTTTTCGTAATAAATTTCCCTTGGAGTTCCCGCAATTTGGGCCTTCTCTTCCACAATTAAATGGGTCTGCACATCGAAAAAGACATGCCACTGCACGCCCGTCGGATAGGTTAACTCCACTTCCCGCGCGGGGCGGCCATGCACCTGCGCTTCCCCCTTGAATGTGGCGCCGACCTTGCGCTTGGCCAGGGATTCGAGGCGGGCGTTGTAATATTGCGCGGCGATTTCCGTTTCCACTGCGTCGTGGCCGAGGAGCGTGCTAATTTCCCCGCCGGTCGCCTGATGCCAGGCGGATTTGCCGTTGTAGGATTCGATCAAGGTGTCGCCGTTCGCGCGCAGTTCGGTATAGAACCGATTGGGCCGCTTTACCTTGAAGGTATAGGTCCCAGGGGCCGCATCGCCGACGACGGCAACGCTCCCGTCAATGGCAAGGGTCTGCAAGCGGGAGACGGCCTTGCTTCCGCCAACCGCCTTCAGATACTGGTCAATTATTTTTTGTGCTTCGTCGGCGCGCGCGGGGACGCCGAACAAGGTTCCGAAAACCAGAGGGAGAGCGATGAGGATGGATTTGCGCATGGCTTTTCACTCTTAGATACGCGGAACCAAGCAAAAAGTTGCGGTGCCCGAAGCTGCTTTTTTCCAGCGCGACGCGGTGTTAGTGGGCGGCCTTCGGGCGGTTCATGTATTTTTCGTACAAAGCCTTTTGTTTGTTGTCCGTGGATGTAAGCTGGCCCTTGATGAAGAGGTAGCGCACGTCGGTGGTCACGTCGAGCGGGTCGCCATTTGTGACGATCAGGTTGGCGGTCTTCCCCGTTTCCACGGTGCCAAGCTGGGCGTCCAGTCCGAACATTTGCGCGGGATAGAGCGTGACCGCCTTCAGCCCCTCCTCATACGGCAGGCCATGGGCCACGGCGTTCGCCGCGTTCGAGCCGAGCCGGCGCGCGAAGCTGTTGTCGAAGCTGCCGAAGGCGATTTTGATGCCGGCAGCGCGAAGTTCTTCGGGTTGCGTGAGCAAACGGTCGTAGGCGTCGTCTTCTTCCGGAGGCTCGCCGAGCGTCGGACGCAGGATAACCGGCACGCTTTTTGAGCGGAGCAGATCTTTCTCTTTCCACGCTTCCGTGCCGCCGGCAAGAATGATTTTCAATTTTTGTTTGTCGCAGAATTCCACGGCGTCGCGGATTTGCCGCGGCTTGTCCGCAAAGACAAGCAAGGGCATTTCGCCGCGGATCACGGGAGCCATCGCTTCGAGCTTTACATCCCGCTGGAAGCCGGGGCTGACGGAGATTTGCAACGCTTGCGCGTAGTGCCGCGCCTGCTCGATATAGTCGGCAAGTTCGGTGACTTGCTTGTCGTACTCTTTTTTTGCGTCCGCGAACGACTTTTCCCTGTTTGTAAAGGTGGAGAGATCGAAGGAGCGCGTTTCGATGCCCGGCCAATCGACGACCATGGCCGCGCGCTTGTTGATGAGCATCTCTTCGGCGGTCCAACCGGCAAGGTAAACCGCCGAGGCCTGGCCGCCAATCAGATTGGTGGCGTTGCGGCTGTCGAAGCCGCCGCTAGAAGGTGCCGCAATTACCTCGGTGATGCCCGACGCGCGGGTGACGGGAATGTGCGCGCTGGAGGGAAGAATTGCCGTGGCAGCGGTGACATCCGGATTGAAAGAGCCGGTCTCGGTGGTGTCCACGGTGGCGCTCACGGCGCCGATTTCGCTTAATCCCATCTGCGTGACGGGATCGAAGAGGCCGGGATAGACCTGCAAGCCCTTGGCATCGATCACCTGCGCTCCCGCGGGAATCGGGACGCCAGCGCCAACGGCCGCGATTTTTCCTTCATGAACCACAACTGTGCCGTCTTCGATCGGGGGTCCCGCGAGAGTAAAGATCTTTGCGTGAGTGATGGCAATGTCCGCTGCCGTGGAGGTCTGCGCATCACCGGCGCGCGCGCCCAATAGAGTCAGAATCAGGAACGCGTGGAGGAAATTCAGAAGAAGGCGTTTCACCGCGCACCTCCCTGATCCGCAAGGTCCTGGGGCGGCTTTGGTTTTTCGTCCGGTTTCATTTCCTCAGGTTTCTTCTCTTCGGGTTTCTTTGCTTCGGATTTCTTTTCCTCGGGCTTTTTCTCCTCGGCTTTCTTTTCTTCCGGTTTCTTCGCGCCGGCCTTCTTTTCCTCCTCTTGTTTCTTCCTTGCCTTTTCGAGGAGGTCTTTCTTTTCATTTTCGAGGGCCGCGCGGCCGGCTATTTCTTTTTCGCGGTCAAAATAGACGCGGCCGTCGATCAATGTTTTCTGCACCACGGCATAGGCGCTGAGCGGATCGTGATTGTAAATGGCCAGGTCTGCGTCCTTGCCGACGTCGATCGAGCCGACTCGCTTGTCGATACCCAACTGGATGGCGGGATTCAGGGTGACGAGTTTCAGGGCCTCGTCATGCGTCAATCCGCCGTAGCGGACGGATTTTGCCGCTTCTTGATTGAGGTGCGTCGCTTCGGCTGCGTCGTCCGAGTTGATCGAAACGAGGACGCCCCGCCTGGTCATCAGCGCTGCGTTATACGGAATCGCCTCGTACGCTTCCGCTTTGTACGCCCACCAGTCGGAAAAGGTGGATGCACCGCTGCCCGCCGCGGCGATTTCGTCGGCGACTTTGTAACCCTCGAGCACGTGCTGGAAGGTCTGCACGTGAAAGCCAAACTCCTTGGCCACTCGGAGCAGCATGAGGATTTCGTCTTCGCGGTAGCTGTGCGCGTGGACGTAGCGTTTCCCTTCGAGCACTTCCACCAGCGGGTCCAGCTTCAGGTTGCGGCGCGGCGGAACCGCATTCTTCTCTCCGGCCGCTGCACGCTTGTTGTAGTCGTCCCAGGATTTCTTGTAGTCGCGCGCCTCGGTGAAGGCGCTTCGAATCGTCTCCTCGACGCCCATGCGAGTAGTGGGATAGCGCTCCGGCGTGCCGCTGAGGCGAATATTCGAACGCTTGGGATTTTCGCCGAGGGCAAACTTGATGCCGGGCAATGCGCCTTCAAACGGCAACTTCGCGGCGGGCTGCCCCCAGCGTAGCTTGATGACGATGGTCTGCCCGCCAATGGAATTTGCGGAACCGTGCAGGATGTTCGCGGTGGTGACGCCGCCCGCAAGATCGCGGAAAATCGAAATGTCGTCGGAGTTGAGCACATCGGCGATGTTCACCATCGATGAAACGGAGACCGAGCCTTCGTTGACGCTGCCGTCCACGGCGATGTGCGAATGGCAGTCGATGATGCCGGGCGTTACGAACTGGCCGGTGGCGTCAATCACGAGCGCATCCGCCGGCGCTTTCAGCGTGCCGCCGACTGCCGCGATCTTTCCGTCCCTGATCAGAATGTCGCCCTTGTCGATGGTGCCGTGGGAAACTGTGAGGATCGTCGCATTGCGGATGAGGATCACGGGTGCGGCCGGATCCATTGCCACGCCGCCGGCCGATTTTTCGTTGGCGCTGAGCAGCGCCGCGCTGACGAGTAGAAACACGGCTGTAAAGCACAAAATGTTTGCGCGCAGTTTCATTGCGCACCCCCTGCCTGCACGGCGGCCATTCGTGTGGGCTTGGTGCCGGTGAACTCAAAGTTGTACCCCATCGCCTGAATGGAACCCTTCATGGAAGTCCCCTCGAATGTGCCAGTGAAAATAACATCGCTCGAACTGCCCTCGATAGAAAGATTGATTGTGAAGCTGAATTTCTCGCCGCTGACCCACCCGCTGAATACGCTGCCGGTGCCGTGATCACTGGTGACGCTGCCAGTCAAGGTGCCGTCGGGTTGCATGGCGAGATCGGCGGTGGCTTCTTCCTGGCCCTGCGGCGTTGTAAAACTCATTTTCCATTTGCCGGTGATGTCGCCCTTGGGCGGCTCACTCGGCCGCAGGGGTTCCCGCACTTCGTATTTGCGCCCGTCGACGAAGGCGATTTTCACTTTGGTTTTTTTGTCGAAAAGGTCGCCGTCGGTGACTATGAGATTCGCGATTTTCCCGTTTTCGATTGAGCCGAGCGTTTCCGCCACGCCGAAAATCTCCGCGGATGAAAGCGTCAGCGCGCGCAGCGCGGCTTCGGGGCTCAGCCCCGCGTCAATCGATTTTTTCACGGCGGGCAGAATGTCCTTCGGCGTGGTGATACCGCCCGAATAAAACGCGAACTTCACACCGGCTTTGCCGAGTGCGGCCGGCGAAGAGGGCGCGCGGTCGCGGAAACGAAGCGCGCGGAGCGAAGGTGTCGCTTCCGGGTCGCCGTCCTTTTCCGCTTCCGGCCATTTCAGATCCACCAATACCGGTATTTTCCTGGCGGCAATTTCCGGCGCGACCTCATAGCTCATCTGTGCGCCGTAGAGAACCGCATTTAATTTCCATTCTTCGATCAGCCGCAGCGCCCTGCGGATTTGCGAGGAAGTGTTTCCTGGGATCAGAACAACCACATGTTTCCCAAGCGCCGCTGCCAGGGCCGCGTCGCTGCGGTCGTACTTCGGCCGCTCCATACCGCGCGGATTTTTCTCGTAGATGGCTTCGGCTTGCGTGTCCCAGTTCGTGTCCAGCCAGACCTGGCGGACATAGGCGATTCCACCCATCACCGAGCCGGGAAAACTTCGGAAGCCTCCGGGAGCCTGCAGCGAAACGGGAATCGCGACCGGCGATTTCACCACCAAATCGCCGGCACGCTCGCCTCCCAAATCGAGTACGGCAGCCTGGCCGGGAAACATGCCGGCTTTGGGAGCGGCTATCACCGTGGTAAATCCAGCCGAGCGCCAGGTTTCGACACGTGGATCGCCGGGATTCACTTCGTCCGCGGCGCTTCGCCACGGCGTGGTTGCGGGACGATCTTCCGGTCCGCGCGAAACGATCTGCAGCGGCTTGGCGCCGCTATCTCCCGTGGACGTGGGAGGCGCTGCGGCAGCGACACCAACATCGGTAAATCCATCAATAAGGCCGGGATAGACGATGAGTCCCTTGCCGTCAATCACCCAGGCATCCGGGGGAATGGTGACGTTTGTTCCCACCGCGGTGATGACTCCGCGTGAAACGACAACCGTTGCGTTCTCGAGCGGAGCCGAGGACACCGGCACAACTTTCGCGCCGCGAATCACAAAAGTCCGGGGCTCGCCGCCTTGACCCCAGGTGGCGGGAGTGGCGAGCAATCCAAGCCAAGCTCCAAGAAGCAGAAATGCCCGCAGGCGCAGTTTAACGCTCCTCCAACTCATGGTTTGCTCCTTGTCCTGATGGCGTTATTGCCTTAGCGAAGTCCCCGTCGGACTTGCATCCCTCGCAGGATATTGAGGCTAGTGGTAACGTACGAAAACGTCAAGAGCGGGAACGAAAAAGAGCGGAAAAAATTCTCGCCCGTGAAAGAGGTGAGCTCTTGGAACGAGGCCACCCTTCCTTCGTCAGGGCAAGCACTGAAGGTGGCCGCTACGCGACGAGAAATTCGGTTAGGGCTTTTTCTTGCCGAAGAGGCCGCCGAGTTGGTTGATGGTGTCCGCGGTGGCGCCCTTGCTTCCGCCGGCGAGCGCTCCGGCGGCGTTGGTTACCCCGCCAGCGCCTCCGCTGCCAGCGCAGGAAAATTCGGATTTGAGGAGGCTGGCCGCCGCGCCGCCGATGTCCGGCACAAATTGCGGGCTCGCCGTTGTGCCGTGGATCTGCAGCGGCACCTTGATGCCGCCGTTCTTGCAGTTCGCTCCTCCGCCCAATACCTTGCCCATTTCTCCGCCCAGCCCTCCGGTCATGGAACCCGCCGCGGCCGTAGCGACGGCGCTGTTCACCGTGGCGACGAGCTTGAAGTCGAGATTGTTCTTCGCGTCCACGGTACCGTTGCCGACCATGGAGCCGAGGGCCGGAACGACGGCGTCCAGATTGTCCGCCCGGAGTCCGGTCGTGGCCATGTGCAAATCCGTGGTGAATTTTTCAATGACCAGATCGCTGCCGGACTTGATTCCCGCGAGCGCGCCGATGCCGGACAATTTCTTGCCCAGGTCGAAGCCTGCGAGTTTTCCGTTGAACAAGCCGATCGTGCCATCGGTGACCAGTCTGTCGGTCGGGCCGGAAACGTGCAGGTTGGTGTTCATCGTGCCCGCGCTCAGCCGCGAGTTGTCCGGCAGGTGGATGCCCAGCGCGGGGAGAAACGATTCCAGGTCGGTGGCGGGAAGGGCTTCACCCGTGATCTTCAAATCCACGGAGAAGTCGTCGCCCTCTGACTTATAGGTGCCGCTCAGATTGGATTTGGCATTCCCGATATTCAACGTGGAAGGATGCAGTATGCCCGTGCCTTTCACCAGGTCGTACTTCGTGTCGAAATTAATCACCGCCGGGACGCCCGCGGGGCTTCCGCCGGCAACCAGCACCGCCTTGGAGAGTTTCAACTGGCCTTTCGTAGCCATCTGGCCCTTATCGCTCACCAGATTCGCGTCCATGTCCACGAGTCCGCCGAGTCCCAGCGAAGGATCAAGAAAGCCCGTACTTGCCAAATTGAGCCCGCTGATCGTGAGTTTCACGTTCTGCGGGGTAAGTGCGGCGTCGTTGGCATCCACCGGCCCGACTTTTCCGTCAATCTTCATGGTGCCGCCGCCTGGTCCTTGCAGGGAAAAGAGCACTGGAAAGCTGTTCTTCATCGCCACGTCGCTGGCGGTCAGGTTCACCTTGGTATAGACGGTGCGCTTGCGCGAATTTGTGTTGCCCAGAGTGATCTGGCCGTCTTCGAGGCGCAGTTTGCCGATGGAAAGCGTCTCCGCGGAATTGCTGCTGGCGGGGGCTTTCGGAGCGGTTTTGCTGGAAGCTCCGCCAATCGAGGAGAAATTCCAGCGGCCGCTGGGATCCTTGAGCATCGTGACCTGCGGACTGACGACCGTGATTTCGGTGACGTTCAATTGCTGAGAGAAAATCAGGGGGATCAGCTCCACGCCGACTTTTACAGTTTTTGCCGTCAGGAACGGACCGGAATTGAACTTCGGATCGTCGGTGACGGAAACATCGTCAATTCCGACGGACCCTGTCAGAAGCGAAAGACTTAAATTCCCAAGTTGCACCTTGCGGCCCAGCGCGTCGGAAGCCTTGGATTCGATGGTGGGCTTGAATTTGTTGATGGGAATCAGGAACGGGACGACAATTAAAATCACAAGAATCGCCGCGACGGCGATAGCAATCCACTTCAACTTGCTGCTCATGGAGACCTCCAAAGGGAGTCTGGGAAGGCGTAGGCGGGCGCCGCAATTGAATGCTAGGGCGATAATATCACAGAGCGCCGGGGTTAACGGGGCCTTGCACAACGCGCGAAGAGGTCGCCGAGCCGCGGCGTCTCATACTACAATGTGGTGGATGGGGCTGTAGCTCAGATGGATAGAGCGTCGGTTTCCTAAACCAGTCGAACGTACGGCACCCACGGAGAATCAATAACTTAGCAGACGGAAAATCGGCGTAAATGGGGGTAGTTGTACCCATTTTCGGGCTAGTTGGGTACAGAATTGGGTACAGAATCTGGGTACAACTGGCAGGCCGCCCACAGAAGCTACTTTTTCCCAGCCTCATCCCACTTGGCCGCGAAATCGGACAGCGCCTTTTTGATGGTTTCCCGGACCTTCTGAAGATTTAACTGGTGCCACAGCTCGAAGTTCATACCACCTTCGATTGGCGCTAACAGTATGCCGTTTTGAGCAAACACCAAATTACCTTTCACTAGACGGGTCGGGTCACCTATTTTCGCAAGGTGATAGTCCGCAAAGGTCTTTGCGTTTTCTGGAATGACCATCACATCTGAAAGGACCAGTATCTGCACATTTACAAACTGAGCGCCATTGGAAACTGCCGATGTGCCGCTAATGTAGAGAAGCGGCACACCGATACTTTGGTCGGGCGCTGCTACAAATTGGGTCGGAAACTGGCTTTGAATCACATCAATAGCAGTGCGGCGATATTCATCTCGCCACGTAATGTCCTCTGTCAAAATACCTAATTTCAATCTGTCGTTGTCTGTTTCAAGTATGCGCGTGAAGTCTGCTATTTCTTTCTCCAAAATGACATCCTTGCACGCATCTTTGCCCGGCGAAGTGGGTCCTTGTTCGGACTGAGTGGGCGATGCAAAAAGAAATGCCAAAGTGAGTATCAGAGCTAGGCGCATGTAGCCCTCCCCGGACTATTAGCTAATTCTGTGAGCACTATAGTACAAAGGCACCTCTTCGAGTGTTAGAATCTGGCCCGGAGGAATCTTCCATGAGCCTGATTAGAGTGTTAGTAGCGGTTGGAGCGATTGTTCTTTGCTCCGGGCTCAACAAGCCAGCACAGCGCCTCCAAGAACAGGCATTCATGACTTACGGGCAAGCTCGCATCACACTTGGCATGACAGTTGAGCAGGTGGAGCAGCACTTGTCCGAAGGGGGACGTCATATCCAATTTTTGTCCGATAAAGAAACTGCGATAGTGTACCGGAATGGCGTAACTGATGATTTCGAAGGGCAGATTACATTTCGCGGCGGGCATGTCATCTACGCGGATTACCATATGCCCAACGCTCTTAACGCCGATGACTTGGCGCAAGAAATCGCCGGTGCTGTAGACGACATGGAAACTAAAACCTGCACGATTTCGAACTTCACAGCTCACGGGACAGGAGGCGGACATTCCGACAGCATTTTTGAGTGCGGTGCGAGGCGATTCACCGTATATACCATGCAAACTTTGGGAAGCAAGACTAAAACCATAAATGTGAACGTCGAAATAGGCCAAACGGTTTCAAAGTGAGGCAGATAGCGCCGGGCCGAAACCAAAAGCGCACTAGGTCGGCAGAACATTGGCGGCGCGAACTATTTGCTCCAACGCATTTAGACTGTCGTAAAACAGCGCGATAGGATTCTCAGGGTGGTTGTCAATCCGCCAACCAAGAATACTAGGGTCTACACGCACACGCGTCGTGGCCTGTTTCAAGTCCTCGGGATAAAGCATCCGAAGTTCGTATAGTGGGACGCCGTCTCCGTGAATTTCCAAATCCCTTCTATCGGTTAGGAACTTAATTTCAGCGTGCGCGTCAAGCCTCTGCTTTATTGTCCTCCGAGCAGTGGAGCCGTGCTGCTTACCAACCACGCCTAAAAGTTTGTATTGTATGGACCGAAATGCGCAAAGAAAGGCGCTCACACAAAAAGAGAACTTTTCTGGGTCTGTTTTTTCATAATCAGCCAGCAACGATAGGAAGAAGCGACACTCCCGGAATTTGGAAACAATCGCTTGGGGACTAGTCGCATTGAATTCCACGCGAACCTCCAATCTGCTGCTCCGCCGGATTCTCGAAGGTAATGGTGGGAACGGCGAGGCTTGAACTCGCAACCTAGCGGTTAGGAACCGCTTGCTCTATCCATTTGAGCTACGTCCCCACAGTAAAAATCATACCTCAAAAGTTGTGTCCTAACAGGGGAGCTTAGGCGTTTCCACCAAGAAATTCGAAATGTAATCTTATTGTTCGTGGACAGTAATATTTTGGGGTGGATTAGGTGCCCAGTCGTGTGTGAGAGACCTATTGCAACTCAGAGCCAAGCCACGTGAGAGTTCGACGAGGGCGGCATCGCACTTCTTGTTATCTTGCACGCAGTCTCCAAATTGCTGCATCGAGTGCTCGATAGTGCGGTCGTCCACCAGAATCAATGGCCCCCAATAGAGATTCCAGAACTGCTCCTTTGCTTTCGCGACATCGTTCTCATTCTTGCTTGTTGCAATCGTCGCCGCCGCACTGGTGACCGCAATATAGAGTTGCAGTCGTTTATCTAGGAATGGCTTTTGAGCTTCAATCCGGGCAGTGGTCAATTGGTACGAGCGGCCATCAAGATATTGGTACACAGTCCACCCGCCGCCCAAAATGATTGCTATCGCCGTAAGAGCTTTGCCCACGCAATCGACTGTTCGTGCCCAGTCCTCTGATATTGGCTTCACGGAGCCCTCCGTTGACAACTTTACTTCAACCTCACGGTTTGCTTGACTGAAAGGTATAGCACGGCCCAATGGCTGGACGGTACCGCGAATGAAGCATGATAAAATTCGGCGCGGTAAGATATGCCACCAAAGAAATCAACCGTTACGCCAATCAAAGCTCCGACGCTCTTTGAAATGGAGAAGCTGGAAGAGGCCGGGCGGCTGGCCAACGCGCTCAACGTCGAACGTCCTTACTCAGAGCCCGGGCTCTTTCTCGGAACGTCGGCCTTTGTTGCAAACGGCTGGCAAGGCAGCTTCTACCCAGCCGGGATGAAACCCGCCGACTATCTGAAGTTTTATTCGACGAAATTCCAAACGGTTGAGATTGACAGTACTTATTACCGCACCCCATCCGCTTCCACGGTTACAGGCTGGTATGAGAAAACGCCGCCTGATTTCGTTTTCGCTGCCAAGGTTCCTCAAATCATCACTCACGAAAAGATTTTGGTGAACTGCGAGTCTGAATTTGAAGAATTCATCGACCGCATGGACCTTCTGGACGAGAAGTTGGGGCCGTTGCTTCTCCAATTTCCAAAATTCACCAAATACCAAATTAATGCCGAGGAATTCTCCCGGCGTCTGCGCTTCCTTCTGAACCGGGTGAAGGATTTGCCGACAGTACGATTCGCAGTCGAGATTCGAAACAAACCGTGGCTCGATAAGCGTTTCACCGACCTACTTCGGGAATACAACGTGGCCCTCGCGTTAACTGACACGTCTTTCATGCCAAGACCGTGGGAGTTCAAAGAGAAGCTCGATTTGGTAACGACCGATTTCGCCTATGTCCGGTGGCTGGGCGACCGCAAAGGCATCGAGAAAATAACGCAGGTGTGGGATAAGACCGTTGTTGGTAGGGAAGACGACCTCAAGCATTGGGTCGATGTTTTGAAAGAACTAATTTTCAATAAAAAGATTCGAAAGGTCTTTGCCTTTGCGAATAATCACTACGCTGGATTTGGGCCGGGGACGGTCAAGACGTTTTGGAATTTGTGGGAAAAGAAGTAGACTGTAGCTCCTGTCTCTCCCTACCTGCAAAATTCACCTGCAGGAGTTCCTAATGCCATACGATTCGTTTACGTGCCCGAACTGCGAGCAAAGCCTCCGTGTAATTTGGCCCGAACCTCTTCCGAGTCACTACCATCCTCTGAACAGCAAAATCACGATGAAGTGTCCTAGCTGCGGCGAAGTCAACGAGGTATATGGGTTCATCATCGACAAAATCAAAAGCGCACCAATGCCCGGCAAGCCGTCAGTAGAGGTCTTGGCTATTTCTCCCCGCGACCCGAACCCCGACGGGGACGCCCGAATGAACTACATGCGGAGGATTTGGATGAATCGAGAGGCTAGGTACAGAGCCATGTACCACCCCCGCTAAACCTTGCGCGGTCAAACATGCTTTTCTCAAACACCCGCCATATGTCGACCATAAGCCCGAACAGCGTAATCTGCGGCGAGAATCAACACAGTTACTATACCGATGCCAATACCTATCCCACCGAAGAAAGACGTTAAGAACTGTTCAAGGCTGCGTATATCAATCCCGATAGGTCCTTCGAATTTAGCTGTCAGCCAGCGCAAATAAACTACTAACGAAACGATTGAGATAACAACCCCAAACACGATTCCCTTGAGTAGCATAAATTTCTCCTTTCGTCAGCCACAGCGAATTCTGAAAAAGGGGAAGACTTCCGCCTTCCCCCTTCATACTACTTCAGTTTCTTACGGTACAAGGCACGGTGGTAGGGTTCGTTGATGAAGTGGAGACTACCAGCCCCGGTGGAAAGAACCAAGGTGCTGAGCCTGTGACACTAAATCCTATGCCCCAATTGTCATATTGAGGGGCAGGCAGTAGCGAGGGTGGTGTGCGCCTGTCGGATACAACAATTTGTGTTACCTGCATCGTTGATTGCGGCGGGTAGCACAGCATCTCTTCATACGCGACGCACGCGGCTCCGGGGCATGCACCGTTATTACCCGTTGTTGCAGTGTGCTCGTAGAAGCCTTTAATGTAATCAAATATGGAAGCCAACACGCTAGTTTGTAAAGCTTTAACATCGATGACAGCAACCTCTAGAGTACCGTCTACGTTTTCCGGGTCAGTAAAATTGACGGTGCCCGTGACGGATGAAAGGTTAAAGCTGCCCGAGCCGGGGTGACCACAGAAGTCGCTCTGCGTTGCGCCGTTGGCTATAAGATTGCCAGCACCACTGGTGAAGGTCGCGTTCATTTGAACGTGAAACACGTCCCCTGCTGGTTCTACACAGGTCCACGCGGTTTCAAAAGTAATCGTATATGTCCCATTTCCTACCGTCGTTAGAGAAAAACTCGTTCCGTTACTTGTAGAAAAAGTGTTGGACTCGGAGACGGCCCCACTTACCAGATAAAGTTGATAGACGTTGCCGTTTGGACAATGAGGCAAAAACGACGACTTTGGATGATACGAAGCCGCCGTCAGCCGAGGAGTATTCCTCTGTTTCATTGACACAGGCATCGGACTGGGGATTTCAAAATAGAACTTATTTAGCTTCATAGCAGACTGCTTCATTGAAACAGCATTACTCAAGGCAGTAAGACTCAAAGCTGACAAGTTGTTCGAAACGTTGTTCAAGTTTTGTTGTAGAAGCGTGTCCTGTTGCTGGACATAAGCGGCTAGGTCGGAATCGGTATTCTGCTGACGCATTCCTTGAGCCTGATACGCAGATGCGTTTGCGTCATGTGAAGCCTTGAGGCTCTTGGCTGCTGAAGTAACCGTTGTAATTTCCGAACCACTCAGGCCCATTTTTTTCAGGCTTGCAGTAAGGTCGGACGCAGGCATGTTAGCCAACGTCAGGTAGTAAAGACGAGCGGCCTCCCGAGTATCCGTCAAAGGTTCCCGAACAAGCGTAGGCTGCATCGGGTCTCGTGTTTCTTGCGCTATTACAACGTGGCCTGAAAACAACAGCAAGGCGACAGATAGATATTTTGCTCGAAACATTTTTCCTCCTGATGAATCGACTTTTTCTCTAGTTCCTCCCGAAACAACTGGTGTAGGTGCATCTCGGGTGTATCACACTTATCGGTAATAAAATACACTCCATATGTTAAATAGTGTAACCTCCGTGTACGTGATGAAGGCCGGGAGCGCGCCAACCCCCGGCCCAGCCTTCCTTGCAACGCCGCTGCCAAAGCCGACACGCAAGAAAAAGAGTCGCCCTCAACCGTGAACCGTGCGCGTCCCGGAATGACTGCCGTCCACAAATGTTGTCGTTATTAAGTTATTATCCCTTACGGTTGCATTCACCTGTTACTGCCTCAGACAGGCGAGAATTCCGATAGGTCTAGTCTTGCTCTGACACAGGACCATTTCACAGATGGCGAGCGAAACCTTTTTTGAAGAATCGACTGCGCAGTCACGCATCAAAGCCACGATAGTGCGCGATTATTTTTGGGCTTGGGCGAAGGTTATTTTATCCGCTGTGAAAAAACGTAATGGGCGGATTGCCTATATTGACCTCTTTGCAGGCCCGGGTCGCTATAAAGACGGAACCAAGTCAACTCCGCTGCTTGTGCTGGAGCGTGCGATAACTGATGCATACATGTGTGAAAACCTCGTAACGCTCTTTAATGATGCTGACCCCAAAAACGCCGAATCACTCGCAAAAGAAATAGACGCTATACCCGGCGTCAAGAGTTTGAAGCACAAGCCTCAAATCGAAGCCGAAGAAGTCGGCGACAAAATTGTCAGCATGTTTGAAGAAAAGAAGCTGATACCGACATTCTTTTTTGTAGACCCGTGGGGATATAAGGGGTTGTCTCTTGGGCTGATTAATTCGGTCATCAAAAACTGGGGCTGCGATTGCATTTTCTTTTTCAACTACAACCGCGTCAACATGGGATTGAACAACGAGGCCGTGGAGCAGCACATTGACGTGCTGTTCGGCAAAGCGCGAGCGGAGGCATTGAGGAAGAAGATAGATGGCTTGGCACCAGAGGAGCGCGAGACGGCCATCGTGGAGGCCCTCGCCGAAGCTCTGAAAGAACTCGGGGCCCAATACGTGCTTCCATTCCGATTCAAGGACGAAAATGGAAGTCGCACAAGCCACTATCTAATCTTTGCCACCAAGCACCCGCTCGGTTATCGAATAATGAAGGAAATCATGGCGAAGTACAGTTCGGAGGAGCACCAAGGGGTTGCTTCGTTAGAATACTGTCCTGCCTCGCAAATCCATCCCATGTTGTTTGAACTCATTCGTCCGCTGGATGACCTCGAAGGGATGCTCCTCCGCGATTTCAGCGGGCAAACGCTAACCGTCGAGGCAATCTACAATCTGCATAACGTCGGAAAACCGTATACTATGAAGAACTACAAAGCGGTTCTACTCAAAATGGAACAGGAGAATGTCATCCAAACCGACCCGCCCTCTACCAAGCGTCGGAAAGAGACGATTGGTGACAACGTTAAGGTCACGTTTCCGCCCGACAAAAATAAAAGGGGGAATGCATGAGCGCAAACAGTTCAATCGAATGGACAGATGCAACATGGAACCCAGTTCGCGGTTGCACAAAGGTCAGTCCCGGCTGTAAGCACTGCTATGCAGAGGTTTTTGCAGAGAGATTTCGCGGGGTCAAAGGACACCCGTACGAACGTGGCTTTGACCTTCAACTCATCCCACACAAGCTAGGTGAACCACTAAGGTGGCATAAGCCTAAGATGATTTTCGTCAACTCGATGAGCGATTTGTTTCAGGACGGTGTTCATGACGACTACATCGAGGCAGTCGCCGACGTGATGGTCAAAGCAAATTGGCATACCTACCAAGTTCTCACAAAGCGGTCGAAGCGCATGGCGGCTTTGCTATCGACAAAGCTGAGGCTCGCGGCGAGTCTCCCTCATATTTGGTGGGGTGTCAGCGTCGAAGATAAGAAATACGGACTCCCGCGCATTTCCGAATTACAGACTGCGTCAGCGGCCATGCGATTTTTGTCTGTTGAGCCACTCCTTGAAAACCTTGGAGCTCTTGATTTGCGAGGAATTAACTGGGTGATTGTGGGAGGTGAAAGTGGACATGGTGCCCGGCCTGTTGAACGCGATTGGGTGATTTCAATCCGCGAGCAATGTGCAAAGTATCGCGTGCCATTTTTCTTTAAGCAATGGGGTGGATTGCACAAAAAACGTGCCGGACGGAAACTAGATGGTCGAACTTACGACGAATTTCCAGAACGGCTTGAATCGAACTCGTCCAGTGATAAGACTGAAAGAATTCGCTGGGCGTCGGAAATTGAAAGTCGGTTTGCCAAGCGGCCAAATGTAACACGACATTTACTGTCCGTCGGCGAGATAGATTTTCACGACATCAATAGGACCGCTCTTGGAAATTGATTGTTCCGTCATTACAGCTACGACTTTCCACGGTTTGTTTTCGCGAATTACGGTCGCATCTCTTTCCGGTATCGGCTCTGAGTCATCCATGTCAACAAGCGGTTCTTCGGGTCCAATCTTTGAATTGTAGTAGTACACAATCTGTCTAGGCATTTCGTCGCGTCCTCGAATCTCAGGTGATAGTACCACCCTACAGCCACATGGGGCCTTTGGTTTCGTCACTCTCTCAGGAGTCTACCCATCTCAGAGGCATTGCAGGGAACAGCTCAACGTGGTTTGATGCGGAGGTGAACTATTCGCTCAAGGGGCGGAATCAGGAGGTTGCGAATGAACATTACGACAAACGTTCGGCAAGTCGGTGACGTTGCGATTGTGGACGTCACCGGAACTATCGTATTCGGTGAAGAGAGCGCCGCAATGCACGACGTAGTTTCTGGCCTGTTGAAGAAGGGACAGAAGCAGATTTTGCTCAATCTTAGAGATGTCACTTACATAGATAGCATGGGGATGGGTGCTCTGGTCGGTGCCTCTACGAGCGTGCGGAAGCAGGGGGGAGAACCAAAACTTCTCAACCTCTCCAATAAGGTCGCTGACTTAATGCAAATGACAAGACTCTATACCTACTTCGACGTCATGATTGATGAGGCGGCGGGCGTGAAGTCTTTCGGTCAATCGGCATCGGCGGCGAAGAGCTGAAGGGTAAATAACCGGACAAATTATCCCTCGGCGGCGGGAAGGCGTATGGGGCGATTCTCCACCCGACATTTATTCAAGACCTATCTCTTTATCCTTACTGGACGATAGTCGTGGCACTCGCAACCGGGATACCAACAGGGATGTGTCGTCCCTTTCGACGTGGCTTTAACGTGATGGTTGTTTATTCCGTGCTGACAGCGACAAGATTTTTTAGGGTGGGGGCGGCTAAAGCGTCGGTCGGGCACGGCGGGATAGTAGCATGGCAGCGTGCCTTTGTGGGGTGTTCCGCCCGCCGACGTTCGATGCTTAAATCGGCCTCTTCACGTCGCGTGATGTCCAATCGTTTGTTGGATAAGGCAGATAGCCTCTAAATGTTCACCGGGCAGGAAGCCGCTTTGCAACTCGGCTTCCTGCTTTTCTTTCAGAGTGTCCTTGCAATGGATGTTCCCGCTCTTCCCAACCGGGCAGGCAAATTACGTCTCTTTCTTCGGTTTGGCACGGCCTTCTCGCATCAGCTTGCCGAATCGTAGCCTTTCATCTTTCCACTTTGCCAATCGTGCTTTGTCGCGGAAACCCAAGTCGATTGGGACCTCGTGTAATCTGTTTTTCTCAAATGTGGTTCTTTGAGCCTCCCTGTAGCTAGACAATTCAGGTCCCACTGATACGAAATAGGCTTTATTGACCTTCAGATATTTCAGGGCATGGTTCAAACTTGCGTGGTCTTTCTTCGGCATTTCCTGCTTGTTCCATTTAATCTCGATAGCGAGTCTCGGTGCATAGCCCTTGAACACCAGAATATCGATGTAGTATCCGGTCCTTCTTGCATGCTTTCTGGCGAGCACCTTCCATGCACCCTTTGCGGGAAGCGTTCGTCTTAGGTGGTAGAAGAGGCAGCATTCTGCGTCGGCTTCCTTAGTAATACGGAGAGCGGACAAGTCATTGCGGAGTTTTGTCTTGAGTCCGTGACGCAGAAAGTGTTCAATCTGCTGCAAGGTATCTCTTTTCATTTTATTCCCGCGCACAGGCTACCACGGACGCAGCACCTGAAGCTTGGTGGATGTGAAGCGACGCCCATGCTATAAATTTCAAATGCCCAGAATTATTGAGCACTGGCTCCTCTTCAAGTATGTCGATGGTCAGTTCACGCCGTTGTCGAGGCCGTTCAAGACGAAAGCAGCAGCGGAGAAGGCGCGTTTAAAACTGCCGGAGCGGGAACGGCGAGAGGCTGCGGTGGGCGTGATTCGAATTAAGAAGTAGAAAGCGGAAAAGAGGCTCAATCCCAGTTGAAGTCGATGATGTGGGACACGTACTTTCTGGAAGGCCCCACGGTGGCTTTCATTTGCTTGAGATGTCTTAGCGGTTGCGGGTAGCGACTCGAATTTCTGCCGTCGCCGTGTATGAAGGTCACTCTCCCCGTGAACCCCACATCGAGAAGAATCAGCATGAATCGGTATCCGCGAAAGTAAAACGTCCCGCCCAAAACGAACTCCTTTTTATCATCGAAGAACGGAATAATCGTTACTCTATCCTCTGAGGTTATCGTCTCCCCTGCTTCCGCCGAGTAGTAAAGACCCGCGTTAGAGACAAATTTCCGACGACCGTACGCAATCTCAACCAAGTCGGAAGATGGCTCACCGGATACTTTTGAATTAGGGCCGATTTTAAGGCCGACGCCAACCGTTACGTTGATGAGTGTCTTGAGGAACCAGCGTTCGAGAAGGCTGCCGTCTATGGTTAACCGAGAGATGGTCCAACGCCGTTCGGGCATCTGTACTCTGGCGTTCGTGAGGCGTACGGACTCCCGAAACGCTTCGAAGGCCGCAATCGCCGCATCATCTACGGCTGATTGAATCTCGTTATGGTGTTTACAAAGAATTTTACGTTTAACGTTCGCTAAACCCACGGTCACCGGCGCATCTTTGCACCAATCGAGACCCTGAACACAAACCACGTCATTTGGAAACAGACCAGCCGAGACTATGTGCTCGCCAGTCATTTTATCGGAGCAGTCGCCTAGAGATTCCGCCCAACATTTGCGCATCGTGACTAGTTTAACAGCGCGGGTGTACTGCTAGCCGGGGCGGGTGCGGCATGGACGACCGCCGGATTCTCTAAGCATCCCGTGATAGGCAATCTTTTGGTCGCTCATGCGGAGTTCGTTGAAACGTTCCGGAGCTGCGGGAACTTCTTCAACAATTTATCAATCCGCTTTTGTATTCCCGCTCTGTAGTTCGCGTGATACCGCAACTGGCCATGTCGGAGGTGGTACGCGGTCTTGATTCCATGAACCGTCAGAACACCAAATATCGTATAGCAGAAGAGCGATAACACGAGACCGGCTGTCCTGCGCACTTGCTGTGCCACATCAGGGTCGAGATAAAAAAGGGGTGCCAAATGAGGCCGGGGTGAAAAATACAGAGTAAAACAAAACGCGACGACGAAAATAGGAATTGGTAAGAAGCAAATTATATAAGCGAGCGATTCGAGTAACGTGGGCGGGCTGTCGAGAGCTTTGTAGAGATAGGCCAATTCTGCGCGGGCATTCGATTCGGACAGCGCAGCTTCCCACGCTTCATAGCGCCGCAGTACCGCTCGACCGATAAACCATGTGAAGAATGGACCAAGCAGCCATAATGCTGTTCTGAACAGCGATTCGGGCCTCGTGAACCAGTCTGGGTCTGGCGGCATAGACCATTTCTACTGTGCTCCTCGCCCTTTGGCAAGGGCGGACACCCGTAGTCTTCGCAGGTCACACAATCTGGCCCGCGCTGTTACGTGTAGTTTGTGTCTCGAAACGAATATCGACTCCCCGTGTGTAACTAAGGCATTGCGATACGTGCAGGTCTCCCATCTTGCCTGCGCGAATCTGAATGAGTACACGGATTTTGCCCCTGCGCTTCGGCTTCATAACTTTGCCGAAGAGCGTCAAGCCGCCGAACTCTGCGAGCACCTTGCCAGTTATTTTCGAACGCGATGCTTTGTCCACAAAAGAATCCGACCGTTCTTTCAAAATGGTCCTTTACATGAGACGGGAGACCACTGCCCCTTGCCAGTCCATCTCGCTCGCCCGTCGCTCCCGTCCTTACCAAAATAGACGACGCTGCCGGGCACCAATGGCTGCCCATTGGAATACGTAGTTGAGAGGTTCGACGAGTTCGCCACAGCTGCCATTGCGTAACTGGCATCTTTAGGAGCGTCTTTGACCGTGTACGAGGTTACGTCCTTCAAGTCCATCGATTTTCCGTAGTCATCCGTAAACACGATTTCAAATTCGTCCGACGAGGATGTGCTAGCGACGTTTCGCGAGGGATGGTAAATCGTGATGAAGCCCTCACAAGCCAAATACTCATGCCCGTCGGCAATAATAGTTTTTGGTGCGGAGTGTGTATGTGCGGGAATGTCATCGCAGCCATTAGTCAGGGCGAACAAAAGGCTGACGAGCAAGACTCTGGAAGGGCCATTCGGGAATTTCATTTCCTCTTTCCTTATGCGCGGCGAGCGTACCAAGCAGTAATCAGAGAGTCAATCTCTAGTAGCGATACGGGTGCGACTCGGGCGACCGCCACCCCGCGTGTTGCGTAGGACTCACGATGAGACCCAAAGGAACTGAACCCCCCCCGCCGGTGCCGAGCTGCGTCACTATATTCTTGTTCGCATGTGGCGACGCTAGGTGACGTTAAGAAGGTCTCGACCTCCGGTGAGGGGCGGATGCGGTCTGGGGCTCTCCCAGAATCGAAAAGGTGCCGGGAATCTTTAGCCTGTCGCCAATCCTTTCACCAGCTCTTTCAGCAAATCTGGAAGCTGAACGCCGGACCAGCCGAGTAGGGCGAGACCGACCGTGATGAGAATTCCTCGGCGGCCCGTGGTGCCGATGTCGCTCATTCGGAACAGCGTGCGGGTAAGCACAGGCCAGAGGGCGCGGTGAACTAGCAAGACCGCAGCCAAGACAACAAATACGAATGCAAAAAGAGAATCAAAGAGGTTAGACGACCAGATTGCCATTGAAGCCTCGACTACAAACCACCACCGTGTGAAGAGAAGTCGAGATACAGAGGGAAGCTGCCAAGCTGCTACGGGGGCGACCATAGCGACCGCTAACAATACATTGATGGTTAGTACGCTGACCATTGTGAGTACTCGGGTCATTTCTCCAACCCATCGGACCAATCGGCGCGTTGCGGCGATGAATAGGACGTCGCAGCAAAAACCTCCAATAAATAGCGCAAGGTAGGTTACGCTCCAGCTCGCTAATCCTGTTTTCGGGGTTAGCTGCACAAACAATGCTCCTGTATATCCGACGATTGCAGCAGCGGCGTACAGACAAATGCCCCGAGCAAGCCGATGGTTCGGAAGCAAGATGTATGCAATGGATGCTAGGGAGAGGCCTATCAACAAACCGGCTAGCACCGGGTTGGGAAACACAACTGCAACGTGAGTCAGGTTTCGAAGTAACGAGCCCGATAAAATAAACGATACAACCGAACTCCAGCATGAAACTACTATGGATTGGGGCGAGAACAACTTCGGCCCAAACACTCGGTCCAAGAAAGCAGATTCCAGTTTGGCGACCTGCGTCATAAACGCTGCGTGACGCGATAGTGCCATCCGTTGATAGTCATCTGCCCTGACCCAGAAATCTTCGAACTTGCTCTGAATCTTTCCCTCTTCGCCCGGATACAGCAAGATTGCCGTCAGAACGCAGAAAACTCCGGCCAGAAATGCCGTTCCGGTCAGGACAAGATGGAGTAGGTGGAGCATCACTGAGCGGGTGCGAGACTCTCCCTCATTCGAAAAGCTGCGAAGGGCAAGAAGGCTCTTGCGTCATACGCGGGCGATACTTCCAAGATTGAATTGCCAAAACAATGGCGGCGGCAAAAGCTGCGACAATCAGAATGATTTTCGCCGGTACCGAAGGATTCCACTGCCGGAGCGGTGGTAAACTCCAAAAGTGCCCCGGATTGTCGCGGTAGTCAGTCGCCATTAGAAGAATTGCGCGGCCACCTAGCACCCCAGTCGCCAGGCAAGGAAGCACTACGACAGTCAGAAACAGAACGCATTGTGCGAATTTCGTCTGGTCCATTCCTACCCAAGGAACATCCCAGCCAGCATCGGCGGGACCAAGCCTGCCGTTTAGCTGCCTTAGGAACAGAAGCAGATAGATTTGCACTCCCAGAAGGATGACGGTGCCCCAGATAGTCACTTGGTCCACCGGGATTTTGATACCTAGGGCCTCGAACACCTCACCACCTTTGGTGGCGTTAGCATCCAGAATCTTCTCGATGTCATCAAAATCTAAACCATCGAAATCATGGGCGGCCTTCTCTAAGTCCGAGAACGACTTCTTGTACTCGCCGACCTTCCAGTTTCCAAAGAATGTCGCCAGATTTTCTTGACCAAGCTTATCTTGCTCTAAGCCTCTGACGTCAATTTGATACTCGGTGAACATAGTTTTACTACTGCGCGGGATTGTGGCCATCAACCTGGATTCAAAGATGCCGTCCAAATCCGTCATAGACAGGAGCTGAATTTCTGGGCCTATTTCGGGTTGTGGACTTACGCCCTCTGACCCGTGAAACATTGAAAATTGGATACCAATTCTGGGTGGTCTATAGTCCAAAGTATCGATAGCCAAGCTACTGGAATAATAAAGCTCTATAGGACTCACTAAACCGTTCCACCATATTTCAAATTCTTTAAGTGAGGACGGGAACTCCGGCACCCGCGCAAGTATGTAATCGCTACCCGATTTTTTAAAAACTTCCTTTGGCAATATCAAGCGAAAGTAGTGGATACGTGCATTGCGGTGCTCAGAAAGATTTGAAATAGGAAAGACCATTCTACTATTTGGGAATCTCTCCTCAGACAACCTTCCAATCAGTTCCGTGCCTGCTCCCAGACTGAAAGCTGGGTCTAGCTCGCCAAGCCGTGAATAGGGGATTATTGCCACACCGGCATGGCTACTATGGCTCCGAATCCACTCCTCCGACCAAATGTTTTTCAAATGCACTATCTGATGTATCTCTCTCGCCGCAACAGCCGGTTTGTAGGGACTGGTCGACATAACGATGATAAGGATTGCTACCGATATACCAACCAGAGTCAGGTGGACTATGCGAAGGTGCTCGACAAAATCTTTTGACCAATGAACTGGCTGAAGAGAAGAACTGTTCGTGCTGGGCATAAGTACGCCGATACTATCACGGAAGGTAAACAGTTCAACGACTGACCCTACTTCAATCCTTGGCGACGAAACGGCCTCAGCGCCACGTCGGTAGTAAGTCTCACCATTTCCTTGTTTCGCTTTTCACGGTCCTCAGTCAGGTAATTCCCGAATCTCAGCAACCACTTTCCAACTGTCGCTTTTGTTTCCGAGATTATTCCAGCACCCTTCGCCGCGAGTTTTAACGCTTCGGCTGTCGCGATGTCTTCATTTTCTGCCAGGTACGTCGCGAACGCGTGTAATGCGTCGTGATGGTTGCTGGAATCGTCCTTTTCGAGGTCCGGTCTCTCGGGCATGAGATTCGTGTACGGCACACGAATGAAGGAGATTGTGTCCTTCCGTGGCTCCGTTTGATTAATTGCTACTTCAATGCTGTTCGTTTTATCTGACGCCGTGCGGTCCCCGAGAGAACCCAAGGTCCACAACTTTGTTAGATACTTCAAAAAACTGGTGTGGTCGAACACGGTTTGTTCAACCCGCCTACCGACAAAGGGTGAGACCAAAATCGCAGGAACACGTACACCGAGGCGGTCGAACGTCCACTCCTCGCGATGTTCATCCGGTGGAATCGCTCCCGGAGGAACCACGTGGTCGTAGAATCCGCCATGCTCATCGTATACCACCGCTAACAAGGTTGATTCCCAAAGTTCAGGGTTCGAACGAATCGCGTTATACACATCAGCGATTAGTTTTTCGGCCTTGAACACGTTATGCGGAGGATGGTCGTCGTTTTGGTCGGCACCGAAGTATTTCGGCTCTATGAAAGCAAAAGCTGGGAACTGTTGCTCATTGCGGGCCTCTTCGAAAAAGTTGTCGATGCGCGAATATCCTTGCAGATTTTCGGGAAGCCGTTGCCGGTTGAGGAGAAGCGAGCTGGGAAAATCGTAATAATAAATCTTCCAGGACTTCCCTGCCTTGGTGAGTCTGTCGAATAACGTGAATTGGTCCTGGACGAAGTACTCGTTGAGGCGTGGGTTGAGAGGCCCCTCAGGCATTAAGACTCGCCCCGATGAGGTCCCAGTTAGGGCGAAAAATCGGTTCGGCCACGTGGGTCCGGGCAGGGAGGAAAACCAATGGTCGCAAACAGTGAAGTTAGTTGCGAGCTCGTGCAACGCGGGGAGTCGGCCCAGAAGGTAATACCCCATAATGTTCTGCCGGTCCGTCGCCGTATTCCCGGAAACGTTTTTCTGGAAGTCAGTGACGAAACCAGAGTTGCCGTTCGCAATTTGGTCCAACGCAAATCTGGATTCATGTTTCGGGTCTAGCGGAAATTGTTGAACGTCGATGGGAATCTGAAACACCTCGGTTCCGGACAGGTCTAGGTTGAATCGCGGCTCGTTCGAATTCACGTCTACGCCGTCGAGTTCGGGATACTCGCTTTGTAAGCAACCGAGCATCTGGTCGAAGGAATGGTTTTCGAGCATTAGAAGAACGACGTGCTTTATTGGACTGTCAGTCATCGTCTTCCCTTCTACATTCCGTACATGTGGCCAACGAGTGCGCGGATACAACCCGTGACCGCTCAAGCCTCAATGAAACATCTTCACTAAGTCACTTTCATCTTTCTCACGCTCACGTCTCCATTTTCCATATAGTTTGAAAAGGCCCGGCAACGTAAGGAACGTCCCCATAAATGCGGCAAATCCCGGCCACGCTGAGCGCACAAATTGAATCCACTTCTGAGTGGCCTCTAGCTCTATGGGCGCACGGGGAGGAAAGTTGAGGAACGTCGGAGAGGTCAGACTCTTGTCCTTAGTGTGGTGTTCTCGATTGTACTCAAGTAGGAAGGGATATATATCAACCCTTGAGCGCAAGACAAGCTTGTAGTGTCCAGGTTCCTTGGCACGAAGTGTCCAGACGGCTATCGGTTGCCCTATGTTCTGTACTGTGGAAGTAGGAATCCAGTCAGAAGGTTGAACATCTAATCCCGCTCCGCTCAAGGAGAAGGAAGAATTAAAGAGTATTGCGGTGCTCACCCGGTCAGCAGCATCATTTGCAGTGCCCTTCACGTTTAAGGTCACTGAATCATCAATCGCAAATTTTGGGACAACTTCGACCCTGTAGTGCGGCCCTGGAGAATATTGTATTGTCCGAAGAACCTCGCGGCCAGAATCTCCCCAAAGCGACATGCTGTTATGATTCACCTCCACATACTCGATTCCTGACTCAAAAACTTGTGGTTTTATCACAGCTGGATTGTTAATGAGCCCAGAAATGCCAGCGAGAAGAACGGGTGTCCCGAGAAGCACTAGTAGTTCCTGTCTAGTTAGTTTCATGAGTCGGCATAGTATACAAAATGTTACGAAACGGCGCTCAATTATTCTTGGTGTTCTGAGCTGCTGAACAGAGCGCGAGACTACCCGAATGAATGGTTTCCAAGGAAGAGACCGACACTCCAACTTCTCCCCGGGCCCCACCTGTTGCAGAGGGTCACCCGTTCGACTATAAATGAGACAGTAATCCCCAAAGGGAAGGTCAACCCATGCCACGCCTACCCGTTGAGGTTGTCGCCAATGTGAAAAAGGCCCGAGAAGCTGCCGTTCTCGCCGTCGAAATCTACAACCGTCCTGCGACAGCCTTTCGTTCGGCTGCCTATATCCTTTTGATGGTCGTTGCATGGACAGCTTTATTTCATGCCATCTTCTTGAGAAAGCGAGTCAAGCCGTATTACCGGAAAAAGGGTTCCCCACGACGGTACGAACGGGTAGACGGTGAATACAAAACTTGGGAACTCAGTGAATGCTTACAGCAGTTTTACAAAGGTCAAAACCCCGCACCGCGAAAGAATCTTGAATTCTTCATCGGCCTTCGGAACAAAATCGAGCATCGCTTCCTACCGGAACTTGACATCGAGATTTTTGGCGAATGTCAGGCGATGCTGATGAATTTTGAAACGCTCCTCTCCGCAGAATTCGGCACCAAGCAGGCGTTGGTTGGAGGACTTCCTTATGCGCTCCAATTCTCGAAGACGCTAGCGCCTACCCAGTTGGTGGCAATGAGGGGAGCAGCAAAGCAACACCTCCAATCGGTTCGCAAATTTGTGACGAGTTTCAAGTCTTCTTTATCAGAGGACATACAGTCTGACGCCTCCTATAGCTTCAAGGTGTTCCTTGTACCGAAAGTCGGCGTCCATGCGAAATCCTCCGACTTGGCGGTTGAGTTTGTGAAATACGACCCAAACAAACCCGAGGAGATGAAGCAGTACGACAAAGTGGTCGCGTTGATTAAGCCAAAACAGGTATCCGTCGCAAATTTTGGCGCGCTCAAAGCCAGTCAAGTAGTCCAACAGGTCGCGGCCCAACTAGGTCGCAAATTCAACATGAACTCACATCGGAGATGTTGGAAGCACTTTAACACTCGGCCAGCAGGGGGCAGTCCGGCTCCCGAGGCATGTGACAATCGCTATTGCTACTACGATGTTCTTCACAAGGACTACATCTATACACCCGCTTGGGTCGCCTTTCTGATAGAAAAGTTGGCGGACGCGGCGACATATGCAATTGTGGTGGAAGGCGCGACGCCTCCCGTCGCTGCCATCGCGGCTGCGGGCGCGTAAGCTAGTTGCTATACTCGGTTCACCACGGACGACCGATAATGGTGAAGTGCTCAAACTGTGGCAGGCAACACGAGAATTCCAAAGGGGTATGCCCCTTCTGTTCCATTCCCACTGGCATTGTTAAACGGCAACGGGAACGTCCATCGGAGACTCCAGGCTCGATATTTGAATGTAAGGGCTGCGGGCAGCAAATAACGAAGTGGAAGACGGTCAAAGTGCCTTACTATCCGAATAACCCCAATAGTCCTTGCTACGAAGAAGAGATACCGGACCACACCTGCCCGCCTTCAAAGTAGTTCCGTCTTCGTCACAATCCCGCGAAGAGACCGCTTCGTTCCACCTTCTCACCTGCTCTTCCAGAACCCGCACGTTGCGGCTCCGCGATTTGAAGATTCTTGCTATAATGTTTTTACGCTCGACATTCAGCTACCTCATAAGTGGCTGAGACTGAGCGTTCATCGTTTGGTTTGAGTCCTATGGTGGCCAATCCGCCGGAACGGTGAGAGCGTATAGTAACAAAGTGCTCGGCAGGTTCTTGCTCCCTTCGCTTCCGGCAGCGAAAAATCCGGGGCAAAGGACTCACCGATGCGTCTCACTGAACTTCCCACCAAACTCGTTCGTCATATTTTCTATGAAATAGTCGGGGAGCGGACCGACGACGACTTACCCTGCTTCGATTGCGGCATTGTCGGACCCGTGCTCATCATCAAGGTAAAAAACGAGTATCGAGATGTCTGCCCCAGATGTTGGGGCAAACTCTGGTTTAAGGCTTAGGCGCGGCGGGCGGGAGCATCGCGGCTCAGCGCCTTTTATCAGGAGCCTCTCAAATCTTTCAGCCGGTCGGTGAGCGAGTAGCGCTTGTACAACTCTTGCCGATACGCTTTATGCGCTTCCGCCTGCCGAGCCATCATCGCCAGCTCGACCGCATCCCGCTCTTGCACCGGCGTGACTTCGTAAACGAACTCGCCGTTTTCAACTCTGATATCCAGCTCTCCTAGAAGCTCCCAACTTTCGAACCGATGCCCCTTCTCATCATCATGGAACGTGAAGCCGTACCGCTGACCATCCGGCGACGGATTCTTCCACACCAACACGACCTGCCCATCATGCTTCCGGTTGTGGACCTTGTAGAGCGCGTACCGCGTCCACTCGTTGGAGGTGTCGAGCGCAATCATCGCCACTGTCCTTTCGTCGCCTGCGGAAGATATAGCGCATCGGATACGATTGAAATTTTGTCGCCGCGCTCCGCCGAGTAATTCTGTTCAAGCCATGCCACGGCGCTCTCCTGATTCGGGCACCACATTCGGCTTTGCGACCCATCCTTGTGAATTAAGCACGCGAGCCGTGGCTGTGCAAACAAACGTTCTAACAGCGGAGGCTGAGGAACGAAAGGCTCGATGCCCATATCCGCGAGCCAAAATTGGTTCCACAGCTCTTCGTCGGTTAAGGCAATCACTTCGCGCTCTCTTTCTTGCGCACGATGCAAACGGAACCCGGGCCGACCACGGTGGTTGTGAATTTTCCGTCGGGGTGTTTAATGGAAATTTCGACCCGTTCGCCTTTCTTGATTATAAAGCGCTCCGCTTTCACGACGCCTCCCGAGCTAATAAAATCTCGAACCATCGCGGCTCGAAAAGAATCGAAGCACACGGACAGCTAGGTTGATGTTGCTCAAACGTGATGGCACAACATCCTTCGCATGTCCCGATATTGCGATTCATGTTTTCATACGCTCGAACAAATTCAAGCATTCCGGCATCGATGGCGACATCGTTCTCTTTCAAGAAAACGAGGTCGCGTAGCGTCCATTGCATCATCGAACCCTCCCGGGGCTGTACGGGGTCGGGCGGTCTACTCCGCGGTCACTCTTCGTTTGACCTAACTCGCCGAGATAATATCCGCCGTCCGGGTCGGGTTTCGGGCTGGCGTTCATCATCAAGAAGAGAGCCCAGTATCCTGCGACCTTTTCGTCGTGCAGCTCACGCGCGGTCTTTGGTCGTTTGATTATTGCGTCCAAGTCGTCTCCAATTTTGCAAGTCTCTGCCGCTCGGCAATGATTAAATCAATTTCAGCCAACCGTCCGGGCTCTCGGTAATGCCGAAGGCAACACATAGCGCGCTGGTCTCCGAGAAACGCAAACTTGAACTTACGTTTCTTGGCTTTACAAAAGCAGCAACGTGAAGCTGCCATTTATCGTGCTTCCAGTATTTCCAATGCCTCGCGCTCCAGCCTGCCGGGTTTGCGCCAAGATTCTGGGATTGCCTGTGAAGAAAGATAGAGCCTCACGACTTTATCAATCACGCGGCGTCGTCTGAGCTGCCGACGTGTTGGCGCTCCACTCAACATGCTACGTACCTTTTTCTTCTTCACTGAATCCTCCAAGTAATCGGCTTGCCCAGCACTGCAGCCTTAGAGCGTGCAATCTCTGGTTCTGCGAACGCGCGGCGCGCTGCTAGCACATCCGGCGGAACAACAATCGGCGGCGCGTCAACATAAACTCCGTCAACGAGAACTTTGCGGATATAGAGGGTGTCTGGACCTCCTAGGACCTCCCGGCAGTAATATTGTGGTCGAGATGAGATGCTCATCGCTCTATTTTATCACCCGTGTCCAGCGACTCCCGCCATGCCCTCATGAATTGCCCGAATCCCTTCACGCCACCGCTAATCCGTCCGCGATAATTCCCTCAGCGAGTGGACCGATGTAGCGGTGTTCGACGGCAATAGCGTTGCCGAAGCGTTGCGCGTCTTCAGGAATGTGTTCTTCAATCCATTCGAACGCAGCGGGAGTCAAAGGCCGGAGGAGATAGACACTACAAAAACCGCCTTCACCTTCGATGGAAAAATCTGGGGTTGGTTTGGTACTCAACGGATGCTCCTTTTTCTGAGCACCCGTTTTCGCTTGACGGCGACCGTGGTGGGATTAACTGCTCTAGCCTCAGGTCAGTGCTAATAACACTGGCTCGGGGCGCTTACTTTTTTACTTTTCGGCTTCCTCTCGGGCTTTCAGAATTTTCGGCACGAATTTCTCCCTTGTCGACGCCACCGCTTGAAGGACGGTATCAAGCGAAGGCATTTTTCCAGAGGCTACGAGCTGAGCTGCCTGCTTGCGAAGGTCTGACACCGCAATCTTTTTATCAGGCATCATTCACCACCTTCCGCTTTATTTCGAAGACTTCAAGTACTGGTCGATGGCTTTGCGAATCATGAAGGCCAGCGGTGAGCCGCTCGTCTCTTTCAGCTTGTCCAATGCCTTCCGTTGCTTTTCGTCGAGGCTGATTACGATTCGCTTGGGTGTCGCGCTCATTATGCCCTCACGGTAGCATAGATATCGCGTGATGTCAACCGTCCCGCTTCTTTCACTGACAAACGGCGGTACCTTTTTCGATTCTTGGGGTGGTTAACGGAGGTGTTGTTTCTCCAAAATTGCCGCAGACGAGAGCTAACTTTTGATGATGACCCAAATAAACTACTGGGACACTCTTATTCATATCGAACTCAGCTGGAGATTTCCGCGATGGATGCACGATTTTGAGCGTTTCACCACCGTGTATTTCGATAACACTGCTGTACGGTTTGTTGGGGTCGAATGACGATTGCTTTGGTACGTGGTTGAAAAAATCCGGCGGTAACGTCTCTGGTGGTGTTTGTGAGACCACCTTCCATTGGCTCCAATCGTAATCGGGGCTGCCTTCGCAAGTCTCTCGCACGTCCAGCGTAGCCCCTTGTGGAACAGGGACTGTTGCTTCTTTAAGACCTGACGTTGAATATCGAGCTACACAGGCGTCGACAAGTTTTTCGTGTGCTTGCCGCGCGGCTTTAACAACTCGCCGGTCTTCATACTTCGTCCACGCGAAAAATCCAGCCACCACGAGTACACCCAAGACGGCGAGGCCGGTTACTACTTTCGCTGCCGGTCGCCAAATTTGGTTCTTGTCGACCAGATACAAAATGAAAATCAAAACGAGTGCGATGCTTAATGTCATCAAAGCTCCTTCCGCTTCTCTTAGCTTCTCTGCCCGGTAGTCAAAATGGTTTCAAGAGCGTTTGCACTTGTTCATCACGCCGCCTGTAAGCCCAACAACTTCGCCTTCTGCTCATCCACCGACGACTGCCGGAGTTCGAAGTACTGAGCGGTCGAGTTAGCGTTTTTGTGGCCCATCACGGCTTGAATCAGTTGCATCGTCGCCCCCTTCTCGGCGAGCGTTTGGCCGATGGTATGCCGAGCCGAGTGTGGCGCGCGAGAGGTGGCGGGGATTCCAGCGGCTTCGGCAAGGCCGCGGAAGATATTGTAGAGCTGCTGGCGCGAGAGCTGGCCGGTGCCGCGCGTAGAGCTGCCCGGGAAGAGATATTCGCCCGCGGGCTTGACCGCGAGCCAAGCCGCCAGCGCTGCGCGAGTATCGGGGGTCATGCGCTCGACTTTCGAGACGGAGCCCTTGAGCCGGGAGATGGACAAAGTGTCGTCCTTGAAGTTCACGGCGGATACCTTGAGCCCAGTGACCTCGCTAGCGCGCATGGCGTGTTGAGTCATCAAAGTTACCAACGCGGTCTCGCGAGGTCCGGCAAGGGCTGCCGCCTCTCTCAGGCTGGCGAGCTGGGTATCGGTCATGGGATGCATTCGGTTCATGGTGTCCTCTTTAGTGTCTAACGAATTCGTTCTACTTCCAGCCTCTCGTAGCTGTTATTGAATAAACTCAGGTCGTTGTCTTCGAAAACTTCGTCGACGGCGTTCTCGTAGCTTGAGTTCTTGACAATGAACTCTTTGCCGTCCTTCCCGCCGGCCGTCCCTCCGACTATTTTTACTTTCCAGTCCATGACAGCCTCCAACGACTACATTCTTTCATAGATGCCGCGTGATGTCAAGCGATATCTTTACATTTTCGTACTACCCGGCTGGCAGTACTTCTATAAGAGCGGCTTATAATGTGCTGGCATGTTATTAGATAATAGGCATTGACAACACATAACTAACTATGGTAGGATGTTTGGTTTGGAGGTCGTCCGCATGAAACAGCTTTCTGCACTGATTGATGATGAACTGATGAAAGGGCTGGACGAAATGGTCCGACTGGGGGACGACCGTGACAGGTCCTACTTCGTTCGACAAGCTTTGGAGCGATACCTAGTCGAAGAGTTGCCTAAAGCCCGGAAGAAGCCGACCGGCAGGCGCGCAGAGTTGCGCGGGCTGATTGAGCCAAAGAAGTGATGAAGACACCGACCGCGGGGATTCAATGAAGAACCCAAAAAAGTACTCACGAAAAACGAGAGACATTCTCTTGCAATGGCAACAAGCGAAAGTCCGGCAAGACTCGATTGATTTATTCTTCCCAATGCAAATCGGAGAAGAGCCTAGCACCGAAGTTCTCAGTGTTAGAGAACGAGTCAACCAAGAGTATTACACGGCGCTCGAAGCACTAAAAGGAATCGACGAATCTGAACTCGTGCCGTTGGTTGAGTGCATTCACCAACCGTTACCTGATGTCAACCTCAAGACCCGCGATGGCTACGCGACCTTCACCAAATTGGCCCTCGAAAGAGGGAAAGCGATGCAAGACCTCGTTCAAATCAGCTATCGGATTGCAGACTTGTTTCCACTGGTATCGAAGGTGGTTCAGTGATTCAGCGCAAGAAACCAGTACAGCGTGCCCATCACGGCTTGGTCGGGCTTCCGCCTGAGCCTGTGGAAGTGCCGGTCGCTCCCGCGGTCGCGGTTGCAGAACCCGTTGCTGATGCGCCAAAGAAGCCCGGTCGCCCGTCGAAGTACGGCACCGCAATGACCCCGGCACAACGGAAAGCCGAGTCGAGGAAGATGCAAGCGGGGAAACAGGCCGACAAAGAACGCCGCGATATCGTCACGAAGTTCGTCCGGTCGTATCGGAACATGCTCCCTCGCACCGACCGAATTGAAAGCAACACAATTGAACATCGACTGTGGGTTCGCAAATTCCACGATAAGCTGATGACGTTGTCTTTGTTGGAACTGCAACAAGCATTTAAGGTCTGGGAAGAGACGCCAGACTTGATGGGTCGCCTTGAAGGCGAGCGCAGTGGCGAAGCCGACCGCAAATATGGAATGTCGGAGCTAGAGCGCATGATTGCTAAACGACAAACAAACACTGGCCGGGTCACTGCTCAAGGACAGGACCCCAAAAAATATGAAGAGGAAAAGCACTCCACGAAACTGCGTCCAACGGTCGGTCCGCGAATCCCGGAGGAGCACATTGCGTTTCTTGAGAACCGGGAAAAAATTATCGGAGAGTTGGTCGCGAAATTCTACAACCCCGAGCGCAGTTTTACCTTGAAAAATTACGAAGGCGAACACCATTTCGAGAAAAAACAATGCCAGCTATGTGGCGCGGTAATCCCCGACCCGAGCGACGCGCGCCAGCACTTTTGGGAGGAGTACGAGAAAGGTTGGCAAGCGTACGAGAAGTACGTGGAACTGAATGAGCCGGGGGTTGCTGCGCTCGCGTCCTTCATCGTCGAAGAGGCGCGGCTGCGATACATCCGAAACAAACACCTGCAATGCGTCTGGTCGATGGTGCGCGTCCGGCGCGAAAACCGAAGGCAGGAAACGAGAAAGGCCCGGAAGGCGCGAGTTTCGTGACATACGCTGTTTTTCCATCTAACACCTGCTATATCAACGAAATAAGGGCGTTTGTGTTTAGACCCCTAGCATAAATGGAGGGGGGTAACCCTCTCTTTGTTCGCAAGGCAGAATGGCCGGGGCTCAACACCCCCACCTTTACTCTTGCCCCGGCCCACGAATCAAAACCGAATTTAGTTGAGAGGTATCACATGGCAGGAAGCATTACCATATCTGGCGGAGCCGAAGTCGACAACCGTCCCATTTTTACAAAAAACAGTCGTCTCAGCGATGACGACGTCGTTTCCAAGGTCCAAGCCATTAATGGAGTTCGTACCACAGTGAACGCGAGCGGCGTTGCTATTAAGGCAGTCGCAAAACCGAGCGGCCCCGACAGCAAGACTTAGTAGAAGTAACGAAAGTTTGTCGAAATCCTAGGCGCAGTTGCTCAGCCTTCGGGCGGTGACTGCGCTTTTTCTTTGGCGCAGAAGCATAAGCGTTGAATTTTTTACGAGGTCCTTTGTACACGTCGCTGTCCGTTGAAAGCCGAATCGAATCCAGATTGCGCGAGCTGCGCACGACGGTTAGCTTTCTCGCGGCGCTCGACGGCATCTCAAACACTCGACTAAATCAAGCGCTCCGCGGCCACAAGCCGCTGGACACCAAAGACGGCATCAGGCTGAATGACCTGACGTTGCGCTTGATTGAGTTGCAAGATGCGATGCGCCCGCTCCCAATTTCTTTCCAAAATGTCGAAGAAGTGCGCGGCTTGCTCGCGGTCACCAAGAAGCCAGAAGAAATCCGCGAAATCATTTCCAAGTTATTCCAATAGCAATAAACGCTTCACAATTAATGGCAGCAGTTACCTTTCAAGCGAACTAATTTCGATTTGGAGGAATTTTATTGAGCGGCGGGAGCCGCATGGGTGGTTTATGGAGTCAGTTCAAGAGTTGAAGGCAGAAATCGCGCGGTTGAGGAATTTGCTTGAAGCGTCGCAGCGCGAAGTTCACGCGAGCATTATAGAAAAAGCAGAGTTTCTTCGCGCCGAGGAGCGGGTCGCGATTATCACGCCTCGCGGAGAAATTGAGCGGAGAGAGGTTTATGAGGCTGATTTGCGGCTCGCTCTCGAAGAAACCAAGGAAGAATTGACGATTGTGGAACGCACCTACAATGCGCTGCTGGGTGAAGCGGAGGCAGAGTTGGCGGATTTGAAATCTAAGTAATGCGGCGAAGGCCGAATGGAGAACAGTAATGGAATTTGATTTTAAGAGAACGTTTAAAACAGAAACTTTTGACTTTGCGCGGACACCGCTCAACAGCAAACAAGACAACCCTGAGTATGACGACGGATATTATGTTGCGACAAAAGCCCACACCTCGGAGGTGGTTGGAGAAATATCGGTCCACGGAACTTTAATTCATAAATTATCACCGTCCCTTCATTTATCCGATTTGGTAGAAATCGTTTCTTTCATGCGAGCCATATTCGACGTTAATTGTCGCAAAGGGGCGGAGTCGTATGCCCGAACACAGCAAAAACGTCGCGACGGAGTGCCTTTAAGCGAGGTAATAGAAGCGTTGAAGTAGTTTCAATAATTTGAAGTGTAAGCGGCAAAAGTCAGAAAGCAACAACCGACAAAAGCCGAGAAAGCAGGTGCAGCAAACGCGGAATCCGCAGAGCGGACGCAAGCCCAATTGGGCAAAGAGAACATCGAATGAGAAACGGAATAGTGGTAGCCTTCAACCCCTTCAAGGGTGTGGGATTTATTCAGAGTAGAAATCCAGAAGACAACGCGTGCATAGACACTTTTTTCTTTCACATGGCGCGCGTCGTTTTTTGCAAGCGTAATTTGAGTGAAATCCAGCCGGGAATGTTCGCCCAATTTAAGGCGAGCCAATCACGACCGAAGCAGTCTGACCACCACCCGTACGCAATAGACGTGGAACTTTTCGACGCGGCACCCGCTGCTCCGGTTGCAGCCGTGAGTGCGGGACTTAGTGTGCTTGCTGGCACAGAGAAGTCGGAAGGTGCTCTGTGATTACCTTAACCCCTGAAAAGCACAAAGAATTCGTCGACGCTATATCGACGGCACTTCGCCGAGATAATGGGCAGTTCACCGACGACCAGAAGCAAAAGCTTTACGACGTTTTGCAAAAACAGTACCGCGTCTCTGCTTACATCAGCGACGGTGATGCAATTCTATTCGAGGCTCGTGCCGCGTATGACGCTGAGCTTAATATAAAAGATGCAGTCGTTGCAGTTCCAGCCGTACCGATAGAAGTTCCAGAATCTTCAGCAATTCTCAAAACAAGTGCGCTGGCGGCGATTGATTTAGGATTGCATATTTTTGCATTGGGGAAGGCTGTCAAGGAACCGGATTCGATTGAATCTCCGAACGGTTTTCGTTCCTCTACCAACGACCGTGAAAAGGTCAAGGACATCTGGACCAGAAAGCGTGATGCGAATATCGGCGTTGACTGCGGTTCGTCTGATGTATGCGTTTTCGATTTCGACGTTAAAGAAGACATCCCTGATTGGGTCGATTCTTTGAGAACACTGAAAATCAAGACCGGAAAAGGATTGCATGTCTACACTCGTGGTGCTCGTCAGTCCAAGAAGATGTACGGCCCTTCGGGAAAGCATATCGGTGAAATTAAGAGTCTAGGCGGGTATACCATTTGGGATAAGTCCGTTCACCCGAGCGGAGCTATCTATCAAATCGTCGACGATAGCGCGATTGCTCCTACACCCGATGAGCACGTTACAGAACTGACAAAGCATGCGCCTGCGAAAACACCCGCAACAATTAACGGCGACAAAATTCCCCGCGGCCAACACGACAACGAATTGACCCGCATCGCCGGGAAGTTGCGACACGATGGGATGGAAGAAAATTCCATTTATGACGCCATTGTTGAAGTGTGCGAGAAGCGTTGTGAGAATTACGGCACCGACTACAAGGAGATGTGCCACAAGATTGCAAACTCAGTTTGCCGCTACGAAGTGGGCAAGAATGCAGAATTGGTGATGACGCAACAACCGGTCCCCGTAGCAGACGACGAACCGGAAGTTGAGGAAGGCCAGATTGCCAAGCGGCCTGCGTTCCCTCGCTGGGTAATGGCCGGTACGTCGTTAGAGAAAGGGTTGGTGATTCCAGCGTGCGAGCATTCAAGTAAATACCCGGAGCTGATTTTCATTCCATCCGTTCAACTCTTTTTGAACGCGATTGCACTTCACGTCAAGCTGAAGGACACACCGCGCATGGTGCCGAATATGTTTGTCGGTGTCATCGCGCCGTACGGCCAATACTTCAAATCAACGTGCTGCGAACTCGGGCATGAATACTTCCAATACATGGGGCTCGCGGCTCACTACAGCCAAGACATCACAAATGCAGGGGGTAAGACCATCATCACTTCGATTGGTTCGACCGAAGGCCTCGGCAAAAACATGCACCGAATTAACGCCAAGAAGTGCATCCTTTATTTCGATGAACTCGGTAAGTTTGCCGGGAAAGCGGGCATCGAGAATTCCAGTTTCGGCGAAGACTTACTATCGTTCTACGAGGCCGGTGTGTTCGATAACATGACGAAGGATTCCAAGAGCAACTATAACTTCGACGCTAAGAGCTATTGTTTCGGCTGGCAGTTTTGTACGACTGACCGCGCTTTCCCGCGTCATTGGTCCAAGTTACAAAACATCAGCAGCGGGTTGAACGACCGTATGTTCTTCTTGCTGGCACCGGAGCAACCGAAGGAAGCCGGGATGCTCGTCGAACCCAACTTGCAAGCGGGTGCCTTGGAGACGCGCAAACTAATCGACAAGGCCGTCCAGCAAGGCGTCTACGACTACGAAAACAGACTGTACGCCGACGCGAAATTCCGCGGTCTTGATGCTCGCGGTTTAGGTGCAGCGGAACGTCTCGCGCTCTACTTTGCCGTAGACCTTGGGCTCGGCGCAATCGACGATGAATGCGTTGACCGTGCTCGCGCGCTGGCTGATTACCGTCGCGACGTGTTGGTCTACTTGGACCCCATTGAAGCGGAGACGCAGCAAGGGAAAATCCAGCAGGAAATCACTCGCGAACTTCGCCGCAACGGGGGCAAGATGCCTTTCCGAGAACTCCATCACAAACTGCACGGCGAACGTCTAGGCAGCGGTCAATGGGCTTACGCTTTTGATGGGCTCGTGGGCAACGGCACCATCGCAACCAGAGGAAGTAAACCGGGGCGGGGAGTCGGTCAACCAAAGATGGTGTACTTATTGAAGCAAGTCGATTAGCGACGCATTGGGTACACATTTAGCGCGTATATTGGGTACACATTTAGAGTCTGAAAGAGGCAAAAAGAATGTGTACCCTATAAGGCGGGGGAGAGGGAGAGGCGTAATCAGAGCTTTTTTCCTCTTACCCTCTTTCTGCTCTGAACCTCCTTAGAAATAAAGAGTTATTACATATTAAGGTCATTTTGATGTTATTTGTCTAGTGTTTGAGAAACCCCGGTGGCCTGTATAGGGTACACATTTATTCTGGCCCGACCGCAACATTGGGTACACATTTAGGGTCAAAATCGTTCGCTTTAAGTTCGCCTGTGTCGGTAAGGTGAGTGCGGCGACTGTCAGGCGTTTTCTTCAAAATTTGTCCCGCGACCGCTAGAATTTTCGAAAAGTTAATCAACAAGTGTCGGTTAGATTGAAAACAAAAGACTTATCTAGCTTTTCCGTGTGAATCAGGTCCCCAGAGCTTGTCCGAGCGAGAGCCAGTCGCGCCAACCTGCTCACAATGAAGCACAGGACGCCGCTAGCGAACGTTCTCAAAAGCAACGAGTTTCGCCATGTTCGTCTGTTTGGATGGCTGTAATCGACTGGCAGCGCCTCAAATCGGTCGGGGAGCGCAGCTCAAATCGGAGTCCGTGTAAGTGGTTGATAACACGTCGAATTGACACAACGCTGAAGAGTCAAATGGAAAGCCCGAGGGATGGTGACCGGTCACCCTCCTTGCAAGAAATCAACCCAAGCAAATGCCCGCAAGCGCAAGCAAACAAATGGCTTACCGGTTTTCGGACGTACCAAAATTCTCTCTTCGCATGTTTATTACCAGATGATATAACTTCGAGGTAAACTATCAACCCCTTTGCAATCTTACATTTAGCCCGGGCGCACTCCGCCCCGGCGTCCCTTCCGCCGAGGACAAAGCAGTCGTCAGAGCACTCCTGATTTTTCCGAGACCCGGGTAGCAAATTTTTCAGGCTGTTTTTCCAGACCCCCCGGGGGCCTTCCGCAGAAGGTGATTTTCTTTGGGTCCCATCTCGGGTCCCTCCCGAGGCCGGGGGCGGTTTCCCGGATTTCCGACTTTCAAAAAGGTACTCCCGAAAGGCACCGGTGGCTCCCGCCCAGCCACCTCAGTTATTGACCGCGGGATGCGCCGGGCGGACCGCAATCTTTTTAGGAGACAACCATGCAACTTAATCACGAATGTTTTGGAGCGCTTCTCGAACCGTTATCCCCGTCTCAGCGTCGGGAATTGTTTGTAAGTACGTATCCAGAACTCGCGCATATTTCTGATTCATCAACTCACGAAGAGCGGGCGCTTGCCGTGCAGAAGCTGAATATGCGTTTAGGGATTCCGTCAAGTCCGGGTGAGCCGTCAGTAAAGCGGTAGTGGCGTTTTTGTGGGCTTCTAAGTCCGCGTCCGCTGCTTTGAGAACACGCCAGATGTCGGTGAAAGCCTTTACCAGAGCTTTCTCTACAGGCGTCATCGGTGGCGGTTTGAGTTCGGTCATGGTTTCTCCAGTCAGAAATACAGTAGTTCGTTTCATATTCGAAGTACACACCTAGAACCACAGGAAAAGAGATGAGTCAGGAAGAAGTGAACTCGCCGGAAATCGGCGAGCAGGTAGAAGTGTCGGCATTTGCGCGCAAAGTGACTCCCGAAAAGCAGCGAGAGTATTACGACAATCGCAGGACGAAAAAGAAAGCGTCCGATTACAAGTACGACTCAACGGTCGAGCCCACAAAACCGGAAGCCCTCCGCGTGTTAGAGCTGCGCGGCATCAAGAACAAGCACGTCCTCGATGTCGTTTACAAGAACCTGCTTCGAGCCGCGGAAGAGAACGATGTCCCGGCAAATCGATTTTTGTTCCAGAACGGCGTCGTCAAGACTTTGGTGTCCTACGTCCAAAAAGCCCCTCAGACACTTGATGAGATTTCAACCGAGCCGGTCGCCGGTGAGTTATTGAATCGCGCGGAGCTCTACGCTTTGTACGACAGCAGTCTAGCGACTCACGAGCCGACCTCGTTCGATGAGTTCCTCGCAACCCGCCTGCGGTGCAAAAAGGATTGCTGGTATCTCGGTAAGGAAATTCTCGAAAAAGATTTTGCCGACTGTCATCGTGCGTGGACCGAATTTTTCCCGAAGTTCGAACCGACCACACTGCCACCCCAGTACACCCAGAAGCAGGCGATTAAATGGATGAACGAGCAGTCACCGGAGATTAAGGATTTTCTTCTCTTGGCTTCGCGCTCCGCATTCAAATCGAGCTGGTCCCACGTCTGGATTCTGTCCCTGATTCTTTGCCAGCCCGACATCCGAATTTTGCTGGTATCGGAAACCAAGCCACTCTCGAAAGATTTTATTGGCGTCATCCGTTCGTACTTCGAGACCACATCTGGACAAGAGACAAGATTCCACAGATTCTTCGCCGAGTTCACCATTCCCGCGGGCGACGGGAGCGTGCTGTCGCTTGATTGTCCGATGGCCCATTTGAAACTGGCCCAGTCAATTGAATCGACTTCAATGGATTCCGCCGTCGCAGGCCGCCGCGCTGACGTGATTCTCTTCGACGACCCAATCAGCTCCACGAGCTGCGGCAATGATGTCCAGATTCAAGCATCTATTAACAAGTATTTGGCGCTCATCAAGCTTCGCGAAGTGGGTGGGCTGGTGCTCCTTCTGGGAACCCCGTGGGCAGAAACCGATTTATTTTCACGTCTAATCCAGATGAGCGATGAAGGTGACCGCGCGCTGGCTTACAGAATTGACCCGGCGTTTGTCGTAAAGAAAACAGCACGACATAAGCTGACGCCCGCGTTGCTCCCAACGCTTGTGGAGTCCGATGTCGAATCGTTTTTGTTCCCCGAGCGTTTGGATTGGAAATTTCTGCGTCGCGAAATCTCGGCGTCGCCGTCGTTTTTCATGTCGCAGAACTTGTGTATCTTCCCTCGTTCTGAAGATGCGGACCTCCGCGTAACGTTCGAGCTGGAAGATTTGGAAAAGCACACTCGCGCCATCGGCCACTACGAGACCGCGGCATACACGAAGTGCATTTCTTTAGACCGGGCTTGGTCCACCTCCCGTTACGCCGACTATAGTTGCGTCACGGTTGGCAGGATTCAGCAATACCAGAACAAACAGGTAGCTGTAATCATTGACGCGAAAATGGACCGGTTGAAGGAATCAGAGCTGGTGAAAGCCATTTGCGACATGATTGTCAAACACCGAGACATCAAATATTTCGTTGCAGAAAAAGACAAAGGCTTCGAGCAGCTCTGGCAATCCATCCAGCGCCAGCTCAATTTGCGCGGTATCCCAGCTCCGCATTTTACGTGGGCTCCCATTCTCGCCGGTGCTCAAAACGCGGGGGCAAAAGCAAAACGGGCAAAACGGCTTGAGTTGCCGCTACTGGAGGACCGCCTTTGGTTCGCGACGGGTGAGTGGAACGAAGTTTGTTTCAAGCAACTTTGCGATTTTGACGGCCTGACAAAAAGTAACTCGCACAGAAAAGACGATTTTGTGGATTCGCTCGGACTTTTTTGGGTTACGTACGGCCCGAAATATGAACCGAAAGAAGATGTCACCACAGACCCGGAAGAGCAGAAAAGAATCGAGAAAGAAGCCGAAGAAGAGCAGAGGCGCGAACTGTCAAGAGCGCATCACGCTCGCATGTTCGGGGACGCCGGTGGCAATCAGTTCCAAGAAATCAAACACCAGCCGGAGCCACAGCGCACGCCGCAGGAAGACCCGCGTACCGCAAATCTGATGAAGATTTTGCCCGAATCTATGCGCCGCAGGGGACAACGATGAACGAAATTCAATGGACGCCTTCACCAGATGATTGGTTCGCAGCGACTATTTATTACACCAACGTAGGAGGGTGGGCATTCGCGAGACTGGATAACGGTCTCGAAGTTTTTGTTTCGGCCCCGGTCAGAGCAGGAATCATCAGCGAAGAACTGGCAGTTCAGCTCAAACCAACAACGAAACCCGGAAAGCGAATAGAGGCAACCAATGCTGTAGACCTCGCAGAGTACTTAAAACTTTTGGCGAAAGCCGAGGAGACAAAAATATGAGCCGTAATGCAGAAGAATTAGTTCGAGAAATTCTACATGAGCGCCCGAAGTATCGCGGCCTCGACTGCAACACCATAATGGTAATCGCCGAGGCGCGCGTCACGGATGAATCCGCGCGCTCCTCGCCTATTAGCACTAGCGCAAGAGTCCGTCGCACAATCGAGAAAATCGAGCAAAAACTTGCCGTCTCCCCGGCGTACACCGAAGGTCGCCAAAAATTCTGGCAAGCGCATCCCGAGCTGGTGCGAGTGATTGCCTGTGACAATTTCTTGGATTACCGCTGCGAGGAAGAAGGCGATGCGTCGTTCGACACCCTCGAATACATCTTCGGTCAACCCGGCAGCCGGGAGTTTTTTCCAGTCAATCAGCAATATCAAGCGGAGCAAGCGCGCGCTAGCGCCGAGGTAGTCGAAGCCGTCGCTTTGCGCACAGAGCTTCTCAATCGGTTCAAGGATGTCGATGGTCGCCTCCACAAGACGGTGCTACCGCAACAATTTAAAAAAGAGGAGCAACGTGTCCTTAATCTCGACTTGGTCGCCCTTCGTCAAGAGGTAGCTGATGTCCGCGAAAAGAAGCGTCTCGCATCGCTGAGCCCTGCGGATTTGCGGGCCGAAATTCATCGCGACGCCCTGAAGCGACAACAGAGCGCCTATGTCGAACGCTGGCCCAAGCTCCCAGAAACGTGGTTCCCGAGAGGTTCATACACCGGCATCCCGCTAAACAGGGAAACGCTTTTGCAAATGGCAAAAAACGATGTGGAACTGTTCAGAAGATTCGTGACCAATTATGGCCAACAACAAATTGACGCCCGTCTCAACGGGCAAAGTTAAAAGGAGCAACACATGAGTTTTCGAATAAAACAAACACAGTCTGAACTTCGAGCCAACATAGACGCGTTCGAGGAAAGCATAAAGCCCGCCGTTTTGCTTTCCGCCCCCGTGGGTGCGAGCCCATCCGTGCAAGCTAAAGCTCAAGCCAACGTAGATAGCATCAAAAGCTGGATGATTGCGAACACAAGCGACGAGAATGGCGTCGTCGATTACAACGTAGAAAATCTGCGCCGCGGGTATCGGCAGTTAAAGGCCGCTGGCGTTTTGCATTTCTCAGTTGCGCCAGCGAGCAATGTACCGAAGCAGATGCTGGGAGCGGAAGTCCGCGGCCTGCGAAACCACGCAGCACCACCGGACGATGCTCCAAAGGGCAAGAACCCGATGGAGCTGGCTCGCGATGCCGCGATGAAGATGCAGGTAAATCAAGCATGGGACGCTTGCCAAAACTTTGTGAACATTAGCAGAGGCCGAACTCACGGAGGAACGGCGCGCGTCAGAGAAGCCTTACAGCTAATTTTGGACGCAGCCAAAAAGGGTTCGAATCCTACCTCTCTTGCGGCAGCACATGCATGCAAAGAAGCGTTGAAGAAAAAAGCCGACGCGATGTGGGGCTGACATGTTCAGAGTAGTTCACCGCGACGACCTAAAGAAAACTCCCTTTGCGGATGAAATCAAACCGTGGAAGAAAAAACCGTGGGAGATGACGACCGCCGATATCGTTCAAGACGGCACTCGTTCAGTGGCTCTCGACACTGCCTTGAAGGAGTTTCCATTACTCCGCGACTGTGAAGAGAACTACGACAAGATAGACGAAGCAGTCGAGCGCCGTTACAAAGGCATCTGGACGCCGAAGACCGTTCGCAACTCTATCATTTATGAAAAAGACCGCCTGAGCTGGAACCGACCAGCCCCGCCACCCCAACCCGCGCCTCCACCGAGGCCGGTGTACGACGAAGGTCCGCTCAAATCATTATCTGACAACTCGTGGCAGCTACCGCTCGACACGCCTGAGTGGAAACTCCGTAGCGCATCCGTGAGTAAAGAACAGATGCGAGACCTCGTCGAACGGCTTCGAAAGTTTGAAGTGTGGAGAAAAGAGATTGGCCAGTAGGTAGCACGAGCCAAACCGAAAACCAACAGCCCACGTCTTATCCAAGCGTGGCGGGCCGTGCCATTTCCGCACGGCCTTTTTGATATTCGAGCACAAAAAGGAGCCATCAATGGCAAACAAGAAAAAGACTCGCAAGGCCCCCAAAGCCGAAGTGGTCAAGAATGCAGTTCCCGCACCGAAAGGAACGACCGCGCAATTGGTCTTTCAGCAGTTAGGCAATGACTCAGGCGTGATTTTGCGCCCCGCTGGAAAGAAGTAATCAGGTCGCCATTAAAAATGCGCCGTGAGAACGGCAAAGGAGGAATTATGCCAAAAGGAAAGCCATCAAACGCTACCGCAGGCGCACGCCCGAAAACTGGTTTTGAAAAAGGCCACGCGAAACCAGAAGCAGGCGCTCGAAAGCCAGCACCAAAAAGCAGCAAGAAGTAATCGAGGGGCCGCTTCGGCGGCCTTTCATTTGATATTTGTCGCGAGTCGAAATGCGGCAAGCCCAGCATTCGGTAGATAACCGACTGGTTTAGGAGAAATTTATGACCGAGTACGTAGGACCAACTTATCAAGGGCGTCTTCCCCAGTCGTATTTGTATCTTTTGCCGACCGCAAACGTTATCCGTCCCGGAGTTGTCAATCCGCAAGGTTTAAGTTGCCTCAACATCATTGGTGGTTTTAACGTGACGATTCAATCCGCTGGTTTGGTCAATACCCAGGCGCTGCTGATTGTCGCAACGGGTGGTGTCGCAGCAACCTTGAAGTTGGATAACGGCGGGACGGTCAGCGGGCAGAGCATTTATACGCTGAAACCGGGAACCCTTCTACTTGTAGCGTTCGACGGAACGAATCTCAACTGAGACAGCCAATCGTTTCGCCGATTTATAAGAGGACACATGGAAACCATTCTTTCAAGAATCGCCGCGTACAAAAACGAGATTGTGCGATTGCAGGGAGAGATTGCGAAATTGGAACGGGAAAGTGAAAAGGAAATTTTGGCAGCCGCTGTCCGCGACCGGCAGCATGCGGGAGTCGGCGCGGTGGATGTCGTCAATGCTGAGATGCCCAAGGCAGCGATGTCTCGTTCGGAAGCCGGTCTGATTGAGGCCGCACTCAATGACCGAGAAGGTTTCGAAGGCGAAACCGTGTGAGCGACGGAGAACCCAAACCGAATCCCACGGCAACCGCGGAGCACTTGGATAAAATTTCGACTTTTGCCACAAGGCAAAAGGGCGGATTATCTGCACAACATTTGCGAGGACGGCACAGGGTATGCAAGCCGGAGTGTCCGCGATGCGCCGAGGAAAAGACAGATGATGAACCCCACTTAGATTGAGGGGGTCGAGAATTAGATAGTTAACCGTTTGATGACGCCCGATTTGGGCGAAGGAATTTATGACTATGTTTGAATGCGATACTCCCTATCGGGAGGGTTACTTCATGAGCCAAGAACAGGCGGATGCCGCTCTCGGGCGATTGGCGCGGGAGCGCAGCGATAAGCAAAAACATCTAGCGTTGCTGCGAGCAGAGGCAGATGAGTTGAGCAAGCTTTTCACTGGACTCGGACAAATCGTCAAACCCGACAAAGTGTGGAATATTTCCCTTGAGTCTTACGAGAAATTCTTGAGCAAGGAAACTTACGAGAAAATTGGTAAGTTGCGAGTCGAGATACGCGAAACCGAGCAGAATTTGGCGACCCTCGACGGCGACCTCAAGAAATTTGGTGCGTGATTCGACCCAGCATGAGCCCGGAACCCAAGTCGTTGAAAACGCATGTAATGCGTGTCCATTAGACGTTTCCCTGCTTAAGTTCTATGGAATGATATATTTAACTTGACAACACTGTTTATTTGGTGTAGGCTGTTTTTGGCGTCGGGCTCCCCGCTCGGCGCAAGTAGGGTCTGTCTGCTAGCCACGGTGCCTTCACGGTGTAAGCCGGAGTCGTGGGACGAGATACCAGACAATCAACCCAGAAACCTAAAGGCTGGCGATTTCTTAGGGACCCGTAGCACAAACAAACGGGCAAACCCGAGTCCATTGCGACTAACTCACCAAAAGGGTTAGTCTCATGGCGAAGTCAAAGCCGAAGAAATCGTTAGCAATAGCCCCTCTCACATCCGATGAGGTCGCTCTGTATAAGCAACTCCCTGCCCTGAATCTACAGCAGATTGCGCGCATGCTCCAAAAATCCACCGCCCAGATTCACGAAATGTCGCGCAAGCGCGCGCTTCGCCCGCTCCCTGTGTTCAAGTCCGGTCGAGAGATATTTTCAACGTGGGCGCGTATTCAACAGTGGATAGAGGAAGGATTCGAGAAACGGAAAGCGGCTTAACCGCGCTTTCCGTGTTTCTTGATTTTCAAGTAGTCTTGCTCGACCAGCTCCAACGCTTTACGCATCCGCTCCAAAGACGGTTTGATGTAGTGGGTCTCAGCAACGCCTTCGGTCGATTGACGGAGAATATGTTTTACGACCAAAGTATCGACGCCTTTAGCGTGCAAGATGGATGCCAGCCCACGGCGGCACGCGTGCAATCCGTGCCACGCAATCTTCTTAGCGTCGAGTATCGGTGTGATATCCCGGCGAGCCATATTTTCGAACACGACCGGCTCCCCGGTGTCTCCGTGAAAAATGTAACCGTCGCCGGAATTGCTCTTCAGGTGAGCTTTCAGAACTTTCTTCAACGTCTTCACGACCGGGACGGGGGCTTTGCTGGTCTTGGTCTTCGTGTCTCCGACAATTCCCATCACCACGCCCTGCCGAACATTCAAAACCTCGCCGTCGTAATCCTCCCAACGTAAGCCCTTGATTTCAGACATGCGCAACCCGGTCAGCGTGGCAACCATCACGATTGCCTTGGCCATCGGTTTCTCGACCGCTTCCACAATTTCATGAACTTCTGCGAGAGTGTACGCGTGCGTGTTCGAATCTTCACCCTGCGGTATGATGGCATCACGGACCGGATTGGAATCGATGAGACCATGACCGACCGCATAACGGAAAGCGCTGCTCAGAAAGTTTTTCAAATTGTAGTAAGCAGTCTGAGACCTGCGGTTTGTGCCATCCTGAGCAGCGACAGCACGCATAATTTGATTGATGTCGGGGGTGCGGACTTTGCGGAGCTCCATGTTGGGCAAATGAGCCTTAGCCAGCCGGAACATATCCTTGTAACTCTGAACGGTCTTGGGGCGAAGTTTGTGCCCACGTCCGCCTTCATTCTTGGTCAGAAATGTTTCGAGGAACGATTGCACCGAATCCGCCGACAGCACCGGGCGGTCAGCCACGTTTACAGGGGCCAGCGCAACATCTGCCAGCGCTTGTACCGACTCTTTCGTTTGGTGTTGGCGACTGATAGGCGCGAGCTTCTTGTACGCGTCCTTGCGGACCCGGACGCCGTTCTCCAACACATCTTCGCGGTATTTGAGGACCCAGAACTTGCCATGCTTCTTGATGGAGCCGCGTTGCATACTGTCCTCCCTCGTTCTGGGCACAGTATACCACGACATGGGTACAGTTGGGTACAGAACGTGCAAAAAGCCGCATAAAACAGCGTATTTCTGAGCTTGACAACGGTTTCCTAAACCGTAGGTCGGGAGTTCGAACCTCCCCAGCCCCACCATAAACAAACCGGAAGGGCCCTAGCTCGTTCGCGGCGGGGAAATGAGGTAAGATTGTCCTACCATGGAAACTAAGCTTTCCACGAAAGGCCAGGTCGTGCTTCCGGTTCAGATCCGGCGGAAGCTGGGCCTTCGCGCGGGAGATCCGCTGGACACGCAGGTGGAGAGCGGGCGCATCGTGTTGACGCCGCGAAGGGCTCGCTCGCGGAAGGTGATCATCGAGGTTGACCCGATCACCGGCCTTCCTGTGCTCAGCGCCGGTTCGGATGCTCCCCTGCTGAGCAGCGAGCAGGTCCGCGAGATCATTTCCGAATTCCCATGAAGTATCTTCTCGACGTGAATGCCCTGGTGGCGTTGGGATTTCTGCAACACGAATTCCATGGAAGAGTCGCCAATTGGGTCCGCAAATTGGCGCTAGGGGGAGTTCCGGAGCTGGCAACCTGTTCGATCACGGAACTCGGTTTCGTGCGCGTTCTTGTGCAGGCGCCTCAGTACGGATTTACCGTCGGGCACGCACGCAATGTGCTGCTCCAGCTTAAGTCGGGAAATACGCTGAAGTTCACATTCATCCCTGACGATCTTGATGTCTCGCGCCTCCCGGCTTGGGTCAAATCGGCAAAACAGACTACGGACGGTCATCTCGCGCAACTCGCCCGTGCAAACGGCGCTACGCTTGCGACGCTGGACGCAAAAATACCGGGAGCATACCTGATCCCCGCGCAAAAGTTAAAGTCGTAGGTTAATATTTGGCAGCCGAATTCTCTTTGTTTAGTACCACGGTGAAAAATGCCGGATATGCTTTCTTCCGGGGCTAAAGCCCGGTCAATCCACTGACATTACGCCGGGGCTGAAGCCCTGGCTTCCTTTAAGACGGGATTCCTACTTTTGGGAGCGGAGAGCTTCGAGGGGAGGCATGGATACCGGAATGGTGAGCGCCTTTTCGGGTTGGTTTTTATGGTGTTGCAAGGCATCTACCAGCATGTCGATTGCCTGGCCGGTGTTTGGAGGGCTGAAAATCGTGGCGCGCAGGAGGCCGCTGCGCAACCAGGTTTGGCCGGTTTTCGGCAAGCCGTCAATTCCAAGGAACGGGACGGAAAGCCAGCGTTCGCGCTCCACTTCATTCGGCACTTCCTGAAACGCTTTGCGGATGCCGATGGCCATGGCGTCATCCTGAGCGGCAACCAGGTCGATCTGAGTTTTTCTTGTGGTGGTCAGTTTCAGCCACGAGCGCACGGCGCGTTGCGCGCTTTCTTCCGTCCACTGGCCTTTCAGCGTGATCAGGTGGATGTTTGCCGGTTTTTTTTCCAGCGTGCCCTTGGAGCGGTCCTTAGCGGCGGAATTTTCGGAAGGGCCCTGCATATAGAGCACGGTGCCGCCTCTGGGAAGCAGCGCGGCGCACTGCTGGGCCTGGATGCGGCCGATCTCCACGTGATCCACGGTGACAACAAACACTGGGGATTTGCCCAACCCACGCAACTCTGGCACGTAGGTGGCTTCGCGATTCAGCACCACCCAGGCAATGCCCTGGTTGACGGCCGCGCGCGCCACCTGCGGCAACGCCGTGCCGCCCACAGGTTCAAAAATAATCGCGTTGGGACGGTCGGCTTCTTCGGCTTCCTGGATGACTTTCAGAATCTGGGTGCTCTGATTGATCGCGTCGTTGTCCGAGTAGATGATCTTAAGATCGATTCCGTGCTTTTGCGCCGCCTGCTCGGCAGCACTCGCCTGTTCGACTTGATAGTCGTTGTCGCTCGTCGTCAGAGAAATCAGTATGCGTAGGTTCCCCATGGCCTCATCCGATGAAATCTTCCTCTTCAACAATACACGCCTGCCCGAGATTCGGCACGGAAACTCCCAGCGGAGTTTCGCCGCGGAAAATGGCTGGCGTCCGTATCGAAGCTGCGAAGTTGCACTACCCGATTGCGCGCTGACAGTATTAGGGTTTTTCCCAATGCACCGAAGTGAACTGCTTGGGATCGAAGACCGCCGGGTCGAGTTTTACGTCGCCATTGATCTCGGTGTATTCCTCGCTGAAGACTTTTTTCGCGTCCATGTAAACTTCCACCAGCGCAGCGATCCAGCCGCCGCCCAGCTTGCGGTAATCGGCGAAACGAATGTCCTGCGTCTTGTTGGGATCGTTTCGGTCCGGTTCCAGCAGGCGCACGAACAGCATGCGGTCTTTCTCCACCCAGAACTGTTTGGATTTCAGATCGCCCTTTTCCGCGCCGAAAACATAGACGGGCTTCCCTTCCCAGGTATCTTCGTGAAATTTGCCGGCATCGAAGCCTTCCTTCTTCGCAATCGCCAGCGTCGCTTCCGGCGTTTGTTTGTAGACGTCAAAGCCCAGCACCAGCAGCATGTTTACCTGTGAAACGTTCGCCTTGACCTGTCCTTCCTTGAACACCGTCACATTTCCGTCTGCCAGCAGGTATCCGTTGCCATCCTTCGGAGGCCCAATATCAATGCGAAGTTTACCCGGCAGCAACGCCGCTTCGTACCACGTCTCCACTTTGGTGGTGCCATCGGGATTGTAAGTGGTGCTCTTCTGCGTGAACGTCACCGCTGGATACCATGACGCGGCGTAGCGCCCGTGCATTTCCTTGACCAGGGTTTCGCCGCTGTTTACCGGCGCCGGCCCACCCCGCGCTAGCCCCGCCGTTGTTAGAATTACCGCCGCCGAATACAACCACTGCGAAGTTTTCATGATTCCCTCTCCGGGCAACCCGGCCTTTCGCCGATGGCATCCCATCGGTTCCAGACCTTTGGCACTGTACTCGCTTAGACGCGCCCCTTGCCAGAAAATCTCGGTCGACGGAAATGACACTTGGTTGGAGCGGCGCTTGGGGGTAAAAACTTGCTGGGAGTCAGCGGGAAGGTTGTAAAATAATAGCGTGATTTCCAGAAGAAAAGTCCCCTGCGGGAAATCTTCCGGCGGAATCTTCCGCAGTGCTTCCTTGGGCCCTGGAATCCCAGTCTGGTTGAGCCTGCTTGCCCTGCTGTGGGCGTTGCCGGCTTATCCTCAGTCTCCGCAGGCTACTCCCACCGCAGGCACCGAGCACGGCCAATCGGCAACCGCTCCAAATGAGCCTTCCTCCGCAAGCGCACAACTTCCCGATCCGCCAGTTTCGGGAAGCATTCACGGAACAGTCGTGGATCCAAATGGAACCGCCGTTGCCGGGGCGCGAGTGAAGCTCGCCCAACAGGGCCAATTCGCTAACCGAGAAACGCAAACCGGAGACGATGGACAATATTCGTTTGCCAACATCGCTCCCGGGCCGTTCCAACTTTCGATTGCAGCGGAGGGTTTCGCGACACAGACCTCTGCAGGAGTCCTGCATTCGGGAGAAAACGTGGCCGTCCCGCAAATCACTCTGGCGCTGGCGACCGAAGTGACCGAGGTGCGCGTCGAATTCACGCCGGTCGAGCTTGCGCAGGAGCAGATACGGGATGAGGAAAAGCAGCGCGTGCTGGGCTTCATCCCGAATTTCTACGTCACTTACATTCCAAACGCGGCTCCGCTGAACACCAGGCAAAAATTCGAGCTGGCGTGGAAGTCGACAATTGATCCCGTGACGTTCGGAATCACGGGCGCTGTCGCGGGCATTCAGCAGGCGAACAACCAGTTCAGCGGGTACGGGCAAGGCGCGCAAGGTTATGCCAAGCGGTATGGAGCTTCCTACGCGGACGTCGTCACAAGCACCTTCATCGGAGGCGCGATTCTGCCTTCGCTCTTCAAGCAGGACCCGCGTTATTTCTACAAGGGAACCGGCAGCAAGCGGTCGCGGGTTCTCTATGCCATCGCCAATTCCGTGATCTGCAAGGGCGACAACGGGCACTGGCAGGCGTGCTATTCGACTCTCATCGGTGGAATTGCGGCTGGGGGGATATCCAATCTCTACTATCCGGCGAGCGATCGGGGCGCCGGATTGACGTTCGAAAACGCGGCCATCGGGATCGGCGCCACCGCCGCTGCCAATATTCTTCAGGAATTTGTCATTCGAAAACTGTCGACGCACGTGCCGAGCAACGCCCCCGCGACTCCCTGATGTGGATGTTCGAGCCCACCCGTTAACCAAACCGGGAATCAGTTGACAATCCAGACTTAGCGGCATAGTTTATTCCAGCTTCGTGATTCCGCTTCCTGCCACCCCCCGCGCACGGAATCCCCGGTTGCTTCCATCAGGAGATCGAAAATGAAACGGACAATCTCGTTTGGATTCTTGCTGGCCGCTCTCTTTTTTCTGGTAGCACTTTCCACACCGGTATTCGCGCAATCGAATCAGTCTGGTTGTCTTGCGCACCGGCCGAAATACATCGAAGGGGTTTTTGAAGTGAAGTATGACTCAGGTTGCACGGGGCATGACGAACCTGAACTTGATCCCGTTTCCAGTCTTCCGGGTTCCGCACGAGAGCTGACCTGGACGGTGGTGCTCCCGACTGATGGCACATTTCCGGTTTCAGCCACCGGCCCTACCTTCTGGTTTGGCGGCGCGGTCACCGATCCGAAAAGCATCTTTGGTCAATCGTTTGTTGAGCTGCAGTTTTACCCGGACGCGATTGTATCCAGTTGCTCGCAAAGTGGCGGCTTCCAGGTGAAGTTTGCTCCGAACACGTATAGCGTCTGCTCACCCGTGTGGCGGTTGACGTCGACCGGACAGAAGGGCCATTTCCACGAAAGCGCCGCGTTCAACGCCATGCTTACGGATGGGACGGGGCCCAACAACCCAATGATTATGCACGCGGGCGACACCATCACCGTCCACTGGTTCACCACGGCAGCCGCTGACGGCTTCCACGTAACCGTCACCGATCTCACCACGAACGGCTCCGGTACGATCGTCCTGAATTCTTCGAGCAGCGGTCCGCTCATGCCGGCATTCGATACGCAGGCCATTGGCAACGCCCTACCTTGGGGCTCGGTGAACGACACGCCAAACGCGTTCGTGTGGGAGATCGGACACGAATCGGTGTTCACGGGTGCGGGTGCGTTCTGCGTGGCCGGCCAAGTCGGCTGCGATTCCTACGATGCAGCACCGTGGGCCGGCACTTCGCCAATCCAGATTAAATCCGTCACCTTCGCCGATGGTTCGCAAGCCAAGCAATTTGCCACGGTCAGCGACCTGGGAGGCAAGGCGGAGGTTCTGGCGACTTGTTCCGTGTATGGGGGCCCATTCTGCATTTATCCGTGGTACACCCTGGGCACAAACGGCTATCAGTTCGGTGTGGATTACCCCGACACGCTCAAAGACTTCGGCCAGGCGAACCAATATCAGCAAACGCTTTTGTGCGGAGGAGGGTTTGGGGTCGATTCAACCTACTGCGACACCGTCTTGAAATAATCACGCCTCGCGTCTCCGTTCGAAGCGCAGAACCCGCTTGTTCGAGAGAACAGAGCGGGTTCTGCGCTTATCACGCGGCCTTTTTCGGGCTATCTTTCAGAAGGCCGAGGCGCACCAGGCTTTCGGCGGTGGCGACGAGGGACTCTTCGTTCGAACGCGGCGCCCAACCTAGCAGGCGCCTGGCCTTTTCGTTGGTGGCGTTTTTCCATTTGCCCAGCTCGGGCAGGATCAGCTTGATCGCCGGATCGCGCACCGCGGCAAGCCGCACCATCCAGTTGCGCAATTGCCGGGTTGGCACTCGCTTCGCAGCCGCGCCCATGCGGGCTTTCAAAATTTTCGCGATATCGAGCATGGACAGGAAATCACCCGCGACGGCGAGGAAGCGTTCGCCCTCGGCGGCGGGATGCGTCATGGCGCGGAGGTGCAAGTCGGCGACGTCGCGCACATCCACCGCGCCGAAATAAAGCTGCGGTGCACCAGGCATGGCGCCGTCCATCATGCGCTGCACCAGAAGGATCGAGGCCGAATAGTCGGGCCCCAGGACCGGACCGAACACACCCACCGGATTGATGACGGAGAGCTCCAGGCTGCCGCCTTCGCGAGCGAGGAAATCCCAGGCGGCGCGTTCGGCCAAAGCTTTCGATTTCGTGTACGGAGCGACGTCCTCGCCGCTCGGGTCCGTCCAGTCTGCCTCAGTGAACGGCGTTTCCCGTACCTTGTGGCCATAGCCTATCGCCGCGAAGGAAGAGGTCAGCACGACTCGCTTGACCCCGGCATCACGCGATGCGCGCAGGACCCGGAGCGTGCCCTCGCGCGCGGGCACGATCAGTTCGTCCTCATGCTTGGGAACGCTCGGTGGCAAGGGCGACGCCACGTGCAGCACGTGTTCGCATCCGCCGACGGCTTCCTGCCAGCCCGAGTCGTTCTGCAGATCGGCGGCAAAGAAAGACAAGCGATTGCCCGGGTCGGCGCCGCCAACTTTCAGCATCGCACGCACGTCGGCTTCGCGTTTCAGGTTTCGAACCGTGGTGCGCACCTGATGCCCCGCAGCCAGAAGCTGCAGAATAATGTGGCTGCCGATAAACCCCGAACCGCCTGTTACCAGAATCGTCTGAGACATCGAATATCCTTCCAAGTGGTTTACATGAATTAGAGAAGTCGAACCTCCATTCGGTTAGATATAATCCGGAAACCTATGAGCGAACCCCATCGTTTGTCCTTAGAGCGAATAGCGGAAGCCGCAGGAGTCATTGACCCGGTGTTTCTCAACTCGCCGCAGTTCCGGGCGGAACCACTGGAGCAACAGCTCGGTTGCCGCGTAGTCGTCAAAGTCGAAACGCTGAACCCGATTCGCTGCTTCAAAGGACGCGGCGCGGAATATCTGGTGGCAACGCTCACCGGTCGCCCCCATCTGGTGTGCGCCACGGCCGGAAATTTCGGCCAGGGCATGGCTTTTGCCGCGCGCAAGCGAGGGCTGCCGCTCACCATTTTTGCCAGCGTCACGGCCAATCCGCTGAAGGTTGAGCGCATGCGCTCGCTCGGTGCGGATGTCCGCCTGGTCGGCGAAACTTTCAAGGCGGCCCACTCAGCTGCGAAGGCGTTCGCGGAGGATACCGGTTCGCAGTTGATTGAGGACGGCCGGATCACCGCCATTACGGAAGGCGCCGGCACCATCGGGTTGGAATTGCTCCGATGGCCGGAGCCGTTTGACGCCATTCTCGTCCCGCTTGGAGACGGCGCATTGCTGGCCGGCGTGGCTCGCTGGGTGAAAGCCCATCAGCCGGCAACGCAGATGATCGGCATTTGCGCCAGCGGTGCGCCCGCGATGGAGCGCTCCTGGCACGCGCGGCAGGCTCAGGAGTCGGGGCAAACCGATACGATTGCCGACGGGATCGAGGTGCAAAGCCCATATCCGGAAGCCGTCGCCGATCTTGTCGACCTCGCGGATGACATTCTCCTCGTGGAAGACCACGCGCTGATAGCGGCGATGCAGCGGGCCCATCGCGAGCTAGGCGTCGTGCTCGAACCCTCCGGCGCCGCAGGCTTGGCGGCGCTCACGACCTACCGCGAGCGGTTCAAGGGACAGCTGATCGGCACAATCCTTACCGGAGGCAATGTCACCGCCGAACAGACGCACCAGTGGCTCTCCCCGTGACGAACAATCGCTCGGCCGGCGGGGAATCTCTCCCCTTTAGTGAGCTGGAGTTCCTTGCCATTGGAGCAACATAATGTATAATTGAGTGAGTACTCATCCACAAGGGATTCACGTGGCGCGCCCCAAGAGCGAAGATAAGAGAAACGCAATTCTCGATGCCGCGACCCGCCTATTCGCGGAGCGAGGACTTACCGCTGCGCCAACGTCAGAAATATCAAAACAAGCTGGCGTCGCCGAGGGAACTCTGTTTACGTACTTCAAGACCAAAGATGATTTGATCAATGCCCTTTACCGGGAGATCAAGCTCGAACTCGCAGACGCCATGATGTCGGATTTCCCCCGGAAAAAGAATGTTCGTACCAGGTTGCGGCATGTTTGGGATCGCTACATCCGTTGGGGAATTGCCAATCCCAGACAGTACAAAGTGCTGGGGCAATTGCTGGTGTCGGAGGTGCTCACCAAAGAGTGCAGAGAGGCCGGCAGCGCCCCGTTCGTTGAGTTCCAAACCATGATTCGCGACGGGATTGAGGGGCGTGTCTTTCGGAATGATCTCCCGATCGAACTTATCTCGAAGTCATTTGGATCTTTGGTTGAGGCTGCGATAGACCTGACGGCGTCGAACCCCTCCAAAGCGAATAAATACCGGGATAGCGGATTCGAAATGTTGTGGGCCGGTATAACCCGGCGATAATTTCGTGCATCAGATAAATGAGTGAGTAATCACAATCATGAAAAAGACGGAGAAACGAGTATGACGACCGAACAAAAACCGCTGCCATCGGGACTTGGAGCGCGAACGACGGCGGAGGAAGCCCTTGGCGGGGCAGACCTTCGAGGCAAGGTCGCGATCGTGACCGGCGGCCATGCGGGCCTTGGCTTGGAAACGACGAGAGTGCTTTCTAAGGCAGGGGCTATAGTGGTTGTCGGCTCCCGCGACACCCGGAAAGCACAGATGGCCGTCGAAAAAATGAAGAACGTCGAAGTCGGCGAGCTGGATCTCGCCAGCCCAGCTTCCATCGATCGCTTCGCTAGCGAGTTTCTAGTCTCAAATCGTGCGCTCGATCTGCTCATCAACAATGCGGGCGTTATGGCGACTCCTCTGACGCGGGACGAGCGCGGCTACGAGCTGCAATTTTCGACGAATCACTTGGGGCATTTTCAGCTTACGGCCAGACTTTGGCCAGCGCTTAAGAAATCCGGTGATGCGCGGGTGGTGGCCCTCTCTTCCCGCGGTCATGCCAGGGGTGGGGTTGATTTGAGCGACCCGAATTTTAGCAAGAGGCCCTATGACAAGTGGGCGGCTTACGGCCAATCGAAGAGCGCAAATTCACTATTCGCGGTGGAGCTTGATAAGCGAGGGCAGAAGGATGGCGTGCGCGCGTTTGCCGTGCATCCCGGCGGAATCCTCACCGACCTTCTCAAATACATGACGGACGAAGAGTTAAGCGCATACGGCATCTATCGAGAAAATGGTGTCGCCAAAGTCCCCGATGTCACCAAGGGCTGGTCTACAACCACCACAGGCGTTCCTGAGCGCCTTAAGACTCTCGAGGAAGGGGCGGCGACGACAATTTGGTGCGCGGTGAGCCCGCAATTGAATGGCAAGGGCGGGGTTTATTGCGAGGACTGCGACATCGCGGCGATGGTCCCCGCGGATAGCAAGCTCAACAGCGGCGTGCGCCCGTGGGCCGTCGATAAAGCGGCAGCCGAAGCACTTTGGAGCCTTAGCGAGAAGCTCACTTCTGTGCGGGCGGAGTCGATTATTTAGGACAGGATCGAGCGGAACCTTTGATTCGCTCAGACGGCTAGATTCGGGTGTCTTTCACTTGATTTAAGAAGAAGAATGGAGAATTTCATGTCTAAAGTATGGTTGGTTACTGGTAGCGCAAGCGGTTTGGGCCGCAACATCGCGGAGGCTGTGCTGGCATCGGGCGATCGCCTGGTCGCCACGGCCCGCGATCCGCAACGCTTGGAAGATCTGGCAAAGAAGTATGGCGATCAGGTTCGCACCGCCTCTCTCGACGTGGCCGACGAGCAGGCCTCTCTTGCTGCAGTGCAGGTGGCTATAAAAGCGTTCGGGCGGCTCGATGTCGTCGTGAATAACGCGGGCTTCGGCGACGTTGCGCCGTTCGAACAATTGAGTCCTGAACGATTCAAGGCCGTGATCGACACGAATTTTTACGGCGTTGTGTATATGAGTCGCGCGGCGCTGCCGATCATGCGCAAGCAAAAGAGCGGCTGCATCCTTCAGATATCGTCCGTGGGCGGTCGAATAGCCGCCATTCCCGGCAATTCGGCGTACCACGCCGCCAAGTGGGCCGTTGGGGGATTTACCGAGTCGCTCGCCACGGAAGTAGCTCCGTTTGGAGTGAAGGTCTGCGCGCTCGAGCCCGGCGGCATACGCACGAACTGGGGCGCTCGTGCGCACAGAGACACGCCGGACCTGCTTCCGGACTATGAACCATCCGTAGGTGCGTTTCTTAACAGGCTGAAATCTCACTGGGGCCAAGAGAACAGCGATCCTGCCAAAGTTGCTCAGGTCGTCCTTCGTCTAGCTGCAAGCGATCGCCTGCCTGCACATCTTTTGCTCGGCAGCGACGCCGTTCAATACAACGGCCAAGCCGAAGCGGCGCGCACCGCCGATGCAGAACAGTGGCGAGAAGTTAGCGTCTCGACAGACGCGAACGCTGTAGGTGCCTTGCCCGACTTGCGATTCTGAATGGAGCCGCGCGTCGAGCATTAATCGCACCAGATGGCCCAATGCGCCATATGGCCCGAAGTGCAAACATTCGCCGTGTTCTGGATAGTGCATGCCTAGGGAATAGTTTCAAGGTTCTATCTAATGTGATTTGCGGAGAAATGGTGCGCCCGGCGTGATTCGAACACGCGACCTCTTGCTTCGGAGGCAAGCGCTCTATCCAGCTGAGCTACGGGCGCACAAAATGCGAGCAGACAACTTACATAGTTTATCCTGTCCTTCCCTTCGCCGCTAGAGTGGTTCTTGTGGGGCTTCGACCTGGGCGGCGGCCGGTCTGACATTGAGCTGGGCTGGGCCACTTGAAAGTGGCCGCTACAAATTCTGCTGTTCCTTAACGGCCCGCCCCGTAAACCGTTCGAGGTCCAAACAACGCACCTCCCTCCTGCGGCGGGCAGGCGGAAGGCGGGCCCTACAAGGGCTTTTCGAGAGCGCAGGGGCTGCGCTCATCCTTTAGAGCGGTTCTTGATGTCGCGGGCTAGCTTCTCGATCTCTTCGGCTTTGCGCAGCAGGTTCAGGCTGAGCACCTTGCTGGAATCCGTTTTATCCACTTCCGCCTTCAATTCGGAAGCTAATTCGTAAAGCTTCTCCACCTTTTTCTTGATGTCCTTCTGGTTCTCTTCCAGGATTCGTTTGTCCGCGGAAGGGGCCAGCGGATTTTCGGGTGTGGGGTCCGGCGCGGTTTTCTGATCCTGAGGGAACTTGGGGTTTTGCCCGTGGGCCAGTTCGCCGGTAAATCGGGCGGCGAATCCGGCCGTCAGCAGCCCGCCCAGGAATGTTCGCCTGTTCTTCACCGCAACTCCTCCTTCGCCACTCCCGTCGTGCCCCGGGACGCTGCGCCGCGCCTCCACCAATGTTATACTCGCCCCTCAACCAATTCTATGTCCAGTCTCCTCTCTTATCTTCCGGATACCAGCTTGGCCATCCTCTTCCGTCTCGTCGCCATACTCATCGTGGTGCTGGTGGTCAACCGCCTGTTACGGCTGATCACCAACCTACTGATCAAGCCGGCGGGCTCCGAGGCGCGCGCGGCAAAGGCTCGCGAGCAACAAACGCGCACGGTTGCGGTAGTCCTCTACAGCGCGAGCAGCAAAATTGTCTGGGCGGTGGCGCTGCTGACGGCCGCCGAGCAGTTTGGGATTAACGTGACGCCCGTGGCCACGCTTGCCGGCCTGGCCAGCCTGGCGCTTGGATTCGGCGCGCAAAATCTGGTGCGCGACATCATCACCGGCTTCTATATCATCCTCGAAGATCAATTCGTCGTCGGCGACACCATCCAGGTCGGCGACACCATCGGCCGCGTCGAACACGTCACCTTGCGCCGCACGGTGGTTCGCGACGCGCGCGGCGCACTGGTCACACTTTCGAACGGGGACATCCGCACGGTCGCGAACCTCAGCCGCGACTGGTCGCAAGCGTTTGTGGACGTCGCCCTCTCTCCGCAGCTTTCCCAGGAAAAGGCCTTGCAAGCGCTGGAGGCCGCCGCCGCTGAGTTGCGCGCCGATGCATCCTGGTCGCAAGCCATTGTGGATGGCCCGCGCATCCTGGGTCTCCAGAACTTTGATCAGAACTCCTCGACTGTACGCTTGCAGGTCCGCACCGCTCCCTCTCGCCAGGACGATGTAGCGCGCGAGCTGCGCCGCCGCATCCAGCTGGAGTTCCAGCGCCGCGACATTCCCGTCAGCGGCGTGCAACGCGTGGAAATCAAATCCGCACCGGTTTTTCAGGGTGACGCTGTCCAGCCTCCCTCGACATGAACTTCCGCATGGATATGAAAAGGAGTGTCACGCATGTCTCAGATCAGCTACGAAGAAGTAAACCTCATGCTGCGGCTCTATGATCTTCGGCGGGAACCCCGCCTGCGGGAAGCGCGCGCCTGGTTCGTGGACCATTTCCACGCGGGAACTCCCGAAGAGGTGATGCAGAAGTATCCGCAGGGCAGCCAGGAAAACACGTACATCCGCATGGTAATCAGTTATTGGGAGATGGTGGCGAGTATCGTGAACCGAGGCCTGATCAACGACGAGCTGTTTTTCGAAAGTAATGGTGAGGTGTGGGTGGTGTGGGATCGAATGCGGACGATCGTTCCCACCTGGCGAGCCGCGTTCAAGAATCCCACCTTGTTTTCCGGAATCGAAGAAACCTGCAAGCGGCTGGAGGCCTGGCGGGAACGCCGTGCCCCGGGCTCTTCCGTAGCCATGCGGCAGATGATGGACCTTTCTCGCGGCAAGGTGAAATGATCGGGGGCCGCCCGCGAAAGTAGCGCGCCCCACCGTAGATCACGGCATCAAAACCTGCGTTTCCTTCGGCTCTTCCTCGATTGGGTTGCCTCCACCGGAAGGTTGCGCCACCCGCACGCAATTGCGGCCCGCCGCTTTTGCCGCATAGAGGGCCATGTCGGCCTGGTGCATGATTTCCTCGAGTGTGGATTGGGTGAACTCCGTCGAAAGCGCCAACCCGATGCTGATCGTCACGGAAACAGGCTTGTCCGCCGTCTGGATCGGACGTCCCGCGATCTTCTGGCGCAGACTTTCAGCCCGCGAGACCGCGCTTCCAGGGTTACATTTGTTCAGGGCGACGAGAAATTCTTCGCCTCCGTAGCGGCCCACCATGTCGTACGAGCGGACGGAATTGTGCAACCGCCGCGCGACTTCGCGCAGAACTTCGTCTCCAACCGCATGGCCAAACTGGTCGTTGACGCTCTTGAAGTGATCAATGTCGCACATCATCACCGCCGTACAGCTGCGTTCCCTGCGTGAGCGCATGATTTCGTGCGACATCAGCTCCACGACCACGCCGCGGTTCCAGAGAGAGGTCAGCAAATCGTGCGTGGCCTGGAATCTCATGCCCTCGCGGGCTTCCACCAGGTGGTCCTCCAGTTCCAGAATGCGGTGACCGGTTCGCAACCTGGCCTTCAGTTCGTCCACATTGAAGGGTTTGGTCAGATAATCATCGGCGCCGGATTCAAGGCCGGCCACGATATCCCCCTTCGACTCCTTGGACGACAGCAGGATCAGGTACGTGTAAGCCTGCTCCTTGCGGCGGCGAATTTCGCGGCACACTTCCACTCCATCCATTTCCGGCATGACCCAGTCCAGCAAGGCCAGCCGGGGCGCATCCTGCTTGACCAGTTCCGCGATCGCCTGCGCCCCATTTTCCACGGAGATCACGGCGTACCCGGCGCGCTGCAAGGTTCTCTCAAGAAGAGTTCTCGAGATGGCATCATCCTCGGCAACAAGTATCCTCATAACCTAGCCCCCGCCAGCTGTGCTTCCACTTCCGGCAGAATCCTTTCCAGTTCCTTCACCAGCTTTTCCAGCAGTTCCCTGGAATCGTCCTGTCGGTTTTCTCGAGAAGCCTTTTCAAGTGCGGCCGACGTTTCCGCCGCCGCGCCCATCGAAAGATTTTTCAGCATGCCCTTCATCGTATGTGCAGTGCGCGAGAGCCCTTCATAATCGCCCGTTCCTATTGCGCTCCGGGTTTTCTCCAGATTTATCCGAATGTCTTCCCGAAACATCACCAGCAGCTCGCGAAGCAATTCCTGATCGTCGTTGAGCCGCTCCATCAGCTCATTGAGGTCCCAATCATTTTGCCGTGGCTGCTCAACGGCCGTTTCCATGGGTTGCTTTTCCATATCGTCTCCAGCCCCGCAGCCAATGCCGGTTCGAAAGAATCCCGGCCGGGTCAACTGCTCCCGCGGTTGCCGCATTGGATCGCTGCCGAGATCTCTGACCAGTGTCATCTGTGGCGTTTCGAGGCATGCAGAAGCTACCCCAGTCAAAACATGTGCACGGCGAACGCCATCTTTCTTGTTGAAAGGCCAGATTTTTCGAACAAATTGAATGACTTGCAAGGTTAGAATTTTCTAGGCTTGCACAACAGTTTCACTTCGGAACATTTCCAACCAGGTCGATTCACTTCCGCGCATTCTCTGGGCCGACTGTTCGTGTCCGTCTTCACTTTCAAGTTGCGGCATCGTCCTCCAAACTCTCCCGCAACTCCTTCCAGAACTCCGTCACTGTTTCCGCGCGCCGTTCCTCGTCATGCGCAAACGCGCCTTCGAAGAAGGCATGCCATCGGAGAGGGGCCTCCGGCAACAGCACCCTCACCGGCAGGAAATTCATTCCCAGAATGGCGTTCCGCAACATTTCCGAATCGTCCCCCGCAAATGGCGCGCATCCACAGAGCGCTTCATACGCGATCACGGAGAGCGCCCACAGATCCCACCGAGGCGACGCCGGGCGTCCACGCAATTGCTCAGGTGACATATACTTCATCGTTCCCACCACAACCCCCGTAATGGTGTCGCGTGTTTCGTCCACGGATTGCGGCATCGCCTTCGCGATCCCGAAGTCGGTTATCTTCACGAACTCCCTCGCATCCTTACGCGACAGAAAGATATTCTCCGGCTTCAGATCGCGGTGGATCAGCCCTTGCGCGTGAGCCGCTTCCACGCCGGAGCAAATCCCTTCGAACAACTCAAGCGTCCTCGCAGCGTCCAGCCGCTTCTTCGTCCGCAGTTCCTGCCGCAGCGTGATCCCCTGAAGCAGTTCCATCACCAGAAACACCCGTTGCCCCGCTTCCACCCCAAAGTCATAGACGGTCACCACGTTGGGATGAGCAAAGCTGCCCGTCACCTGCGATTCCTGACGGAATTTCTCGATCGCCTTTCGGTCCGCGAAAAATTCGTCGCGAATCATCTTCACCGCCACTTCGCGGTTCAGCGACATGTCCGTCGCGCGGTACACCTTTCCCATGCCCCCGTGTCCCAACCTTTTCTCCAGCCGGTAGCGTCCCGCCAGCATCCGCGGAGTTGCCACCAGCGTCAGAGCCGTGCCTTCTTTGTCGCATCGGGTCGTTCCCGTGTCGTAGCACGTTCCGCATGTGGTGCACTCCTCAAAGGACCGCCCCGCTTGCATCGCGCTGCCCCGCATCAGCAACAGCGCCAGCGCACCCGCCACGTTTTCCAGCAGTGCCGTGTCTTCTGTGCTGTACGGTTCCTCCGACAGCTTTCCTCCCAGCACCAGCAATGCCTCCGTGCTTCCCTCTTTTAGCGCCACCGGCACCAGCAATTCAATGTGTGCCTTCTGCAGAAATTCCTTGTCGACCTGCGGAAGCTGCTGGCCCACCCAGCCGGTTCCCGCCTGCGTAATCGGCACCGGACATTCCAGCATCCGGACCAGTGGTATTAATTTGTTCGTTGCCGGCAAGTCCGTTGAGAGCGAGCCCGCTGGCGCGGCAGCCACGATGCGATAAGCGCTCTCTCCTGGCTTGCGCACCAGCAATCCGCATCCTTGCGCGTGTAATGCCTCCGCAACACGCCCCACCACTACGGGGGCTACTTCCTCGACACTCTCCGCCCGGCGAATGTCTTCCACTATTTCACGGAACAGTTGCTGCGCGTCATACTTGTCCCTGAAGAATCTCCGGTCCAGCGCCGACAGCCATTTCTGTCTCTGCGTCGATGCCAACGCCGCGAGAGCGGCGACCGCTACGTAGCTCGCCGCATGCGTCTTCAGCACCGAAAATAGCGGCTGCCTTCCCTGGGCAATCACCGTCCCCACCAGCAGCCCAATCGCCACCACCGGAATCCCGAGGAGCACTCTCCGCGCCAGCGCATACTGCACGCCCCGCCGGATGATTACCCGCACGTCGAACAAACGTTGTTTGAGAATCGCGTACGCGAACGAAATCGGGAAAATTAACGTGCCCAGCGTGCACGCCATATACACGTACGGCGAATCGAAGAACTGATAGAACCCCGGGCTCAGATGGATCAGCGCTGTGCCGATCACTCGCGGCAGATAAAACACCATCGCCACCAGCGCCCCAAACACCAGCACCCGGAAGCGGCGGCGGTCCGTCGTCGTTTGCAATTTCCAGTAGCTCAGCGGCAGAACGACAAGCACGACCCCCAGATACACCAGGCTTTGCACACCGAACGCGAGCACCACCCACGGCGGTGCTAGTGCCATCAAATGCGCGGGGTCGTACACCGTCCTGCCAAAGAGATAAAGCGCATAAACCGTCGCAACGATTGGCCCGACCCAAAATCCCGCCCACAACCACCGGTTCACAAATAACCTTTTCGGGTACAAACAGAAAAACGCCGCCAACATCGGGGTGCGAAATGCCGCGCTCACATACACAAGCATCACCGGCACTGCTACGAACAAGGGCAAAGCCCGTGTCGCCGCCGACAGCCCCCACTGGAACGCTTCAAACACCGTCGCCATCACCACCAGCACCCAGCCGCCCAGCCTCGACACAAAGTCGCGCGGCCGGTTGAAGACCACAAACAATCCGATGGCCAGGGTGATTAATTTGTAGGCCAAAAAAATTACGTTTGAAGCCCGCAGCGTATCGGACCATTCGTCCCAGATTCTTCCGCGGACAACCATCGTCAGTTCGAGAGTCTGCGTCCCGCGTTGCACACGAATCGCTGTCGGCCGGCCGGCTTCAAAATTCATGCGATGCGCAAACCAGTCCACCACCGTGGCAATTTGCTCCCCGTTTACGCTCAGGATTTGGTCGCCTGTTTGAATGCCGGCGCGCGCTCCGGCTGTCTGTTCGCCAACATCCGTCACCACAACTCGGCCCGATTGCTCGTCGAGACCCACGCCGTCCGAGGCCAGCCCGAACAACATGTAGTAGCCGAGATAGACATTCCCTATCAGGCTGATGGCCGCAATGGCCACGATGCGCCAGGAATATCGTGTGGAAACCACTGGAATGGCGCGATTATAGGTTCATCCCGCGCTTCTTGCCACACATCAAGTGCCGCCCTGCTTCCGCGCTTGGTATGGTTCGGTGGCCAACTTAGGCTAAATTGGGGAAACGTCGAGGCTAATTTCGGGAGGACGAATAAAGAGAAAAGAGAAGGGTAGGAAAATTATTGGAGGCGCGGGTGGGAATCGAACCCACGCATAAAGGTTTTGCAGACCTCTCCCTTACCACTTGGGTACCGCGCCTCAATCCTTAATTATATCGAAAATCTTCTTCGCATGTCAGGCCAATCGGGCCGCTTTATTTCCATCCCTGCCCGAAAAGCTTCTTTCCCGGCCTGGAAACGCTTTCGTTGATTTCACTTTTTGACGGGTTCTTCAATCTGCGCTTCCCGCAGGAATCGCGCCGACTCTTCCGGCGGCGTCGGGTTGATATAGAAGCCTGTGCCCCATTCGAAGCCTGCCACCTTGGTCAGCTTGGGAATGATTTCGATGTGCCAGTGATAATGGTCGTTGATCTCTTCGCCGATCGGCGAGGTGTGAATCATGAAGTTGTACGCCGGGCGGTCCAACACTGCGTCCATGCGCATCAGCGTGTCTTTCAGCAAGTTGGCCAGCGCACTATACATGCTGCTCTGATTGTTCTCGTAGGCTGAGCTGTGTACCTTCGGCAGCAGCCACATTTCGAAGGGAAACCGCGGCGCGTAGGGCGCTAAAGTGATGAAGTGATCGTTCTCTCCGATCACTCGTTCGCCGGTGTCGCGCTCCTGCCGGATAATGTCGCAGAAAATGCAGCGCTCCTTTTCGTCGTAGTAGTGCCAGCAGTTGTCCACTTCTTCGCGGACGCGGCGCGGCACGATCGGCAGTGCAATCAACTGCGAGTGCGGGTGTTCCACGGAAGCGCCTGCCGCTTCTCCGTGATTCTTGAAAATCAGGACGTACCGGAAACGCTTGTCGTTCTTCAGGTCCAGCATGCGGTCGCGGTAGGCCCACAGGACATCTTCAATCGATTTCTGCGGCAACTGCGCCAGCGTCGTCTGGTGCTGCGGCGTTTCGATGACAACTTCATGCGCGCCGATGCCGTTCATCTTGTCGAACAGGCCTTCGCCTTCGCGGTCCAATTCGCCTTCGATCCCGAGCGCCGGAAAACGGTTCGGCACCACACGGATATTCCATCCCGGTGTGTTCGCTCCGGTGCCATTCCGCCCGTAGGCCAGAATTTCCGGCGGCGTTTTCGCTTCATTCCCTGGGCAAAACGGGCAATTTTGCGGCGCTTTGGGAAAAACGCTCTCGCGCAGAAAATCGTTCGGCCGTTTTCCGCGGTCGGTCGAAATGATCACCCAACGGCCTGTGATTGGATCCTTGCGTAACTCCGGCAATGCATTTCCCCCAGTCGAATTTTTTCTGGACGCTCTGCATGAGCACCCAAGCTAGTCAGGTATTGTACCCCGAATGGTTCTTCGACCTGTAGCTCAGGCCTTCCAGGCCTGAGGGTTTCATGGTGATGGCAGGATCTTGCCGGACTGGGAAAAGCCTCACCCTCGAAGGGGTGAGCTATAGGAAAATCCACGACGCTAGCGCCACATCAGGCCTGCGGGCTAAGAGCATCCTTATGAAGTCGCACTACCGGTGGCTTTCCAGGGGTGTTGTCGATCCCCACGACATCAAACCGCACGGGGCATCTCTTCACGTGTCGCTCGCGCAGAAATGCGTGGGCAGTACGCACCAGCACCTCATGTTTCTCTCTGCCAATGCTCAATTCCGGCAAAGCGGTCTTCCCTTTCACCACGGCGCGCGTTCGTACTTCCACGAATGTCAGCGTGTCGCCATCAAACCCCACCAGGTCCAGTTCGCCCTTTTCCCGTGCCGGCTCGTAGTTCTTCGCGATGAACACGTACCCGTGCCGCCGCAAATACCAGTAAGCGTAGGTCTCCCCGCGCACGCCCACGCGCAGCGACTCCTGCTTCCTGTCTCCTTCCGCATCCAGGACAACGTCGCGCAGTCCGTGGCGCGACTTCCACTTCACCCATGCAAACCCGATCCGTGCCAGCATTCCCATGGTTAGTTACCTTCTACATATAGTACCGTACAGTATAAAGAAAATCCCGCAGCCGGCACACTCTACCGACTGCGGGATATGATTCTTGCTTTCTGTTATCGGCTCGCTGCTACCCGTTTGCCATCCCTTAGACCGCCTTCTCCGCCTCCCGGATCGACTCCTCCATAATCCGGATCGCGCAATCCGCCTGCTCTTCGTCAATGATCAGCGGCGGCGAAATCCGGATCGAGTTCTCTCCTGAGCCGAGCGTTAGCAATCCGCGGTGAAACGCGTTGTCCACCACGGCATCGCGCAGATCCGCCGCGCGTTCCTTGGTCCGTTGATCGCGCACGATCTCCACGCCAATCATCAAACCCTTGCCACGCACGTCGCCCACAATCTTGAAGCGGTTCGGCCAGTCGCTGATCTTGCTAAAGATGTAGTTCCCCACCTTCTCCGCATTGGCCATCAAGCCGCCCTCGATCAGGTCAAACGTAGTCGTCGCGGCAGCCAGACAAACGGGATTCCCGCCATACGTCGTGCCATGCGAGCCGACTTTCCAGTTCATCACGCTTTCCTTCGCAATGAATGCCGCCACTGGCATCCCGCTGGCGATTCCCTTCGCGGTCAGCAGGATGTCCGGCGTGATGCCGGCGTGATCGGATGCCCACCACTTTCCGGTGCGCCCCATTCCCGCCTGCACTTCGTCCATGATGAGCATGATGCCGTGCTTGTTGCAGATCCGCTGCAACTCCTGCAGGAAAAACAGCGGGGCCGGGATGAAGCCGCCCTCACCCTGCACCGGCTCGACAATGATCGCCGCAACCTCTTCCGGCGCAAACAGCCGTTTGAAGATCTGTTGCTCCAGCAGTTCGATGATTTCGCCGCCGCAAGTTTCTTTCGTGTGGCCCAGCGCGCAACGATACGCGTACGGATACGGAATGTGTTCGACGCCACCGAGCAGTGTGCCAAAATTTTTGCGCTGCGTGCTCTTCGAAGCCGTCAGCGAAAGAGAGCCCAACGTCCGCCCGTGGAAGCAGCCGTAAAACGCGATCAGCTTGTCCCGCTTGGTGTGGTAGCGCGCCAGTTTGATCGCGCCCTCCACTGCTTCCGTCCCGGAATTGCCGAAAAACACTTTCCACTTATCCGATTTCGGCATCGTCGAAACCAGCTTTTCCGCGAACTCCGGCATGTGCCGGTGATAAAAATCCGTCCCCGCGATGTGAATCAGTTCCGCCGCCTGCTTCTGAATGGCGGCCACCACCTTTGGGTGGCAATGGCCCGTCGAACAGACCGCGATGCCCGCCGCAAAATCCAGGAAGGCGTTTCCGTCCGGGTCTTCCACGATGGCGCCCGAAGCGCGCTCCGCCACCAGCGGGTAATCGCGGGTCAGCGAAGGCGACATGAATTTTGCGTCGTGCGCGATCACTTCTTTCGCCTTTGGCCCAGGCAATTCCGTCCGTATTTTGGGTAGTTTGGTTTCCGTGGCTGTAATCATGATTTCTCCAAAGTGCGTTTCACCGGGGATTCGCAGGAAAAGTGTTGTTGCGGAGGGCAGGAAGAATACAGGTGACGGGCGCTGATTTGCCGAAACCTGCGGGAAACGCTACTTAATCGACGCTATAAAGCCCGGGGCGAAGGTTCGCCGGGCGAAACTTGCGAGGCACACGAGGACCCACGGCTATGCGGTCATGTTTGAGGAAGTGAAAGTGCTTCATTTGCGTTTCCAGCGTACCTTTCCATCCTTTGTGTCTTCCAGGATTATACCACGGTCAGAGAGCTCTTTTCGCACCCGATCGGAGGCCGCAAAGTCTCGCCGCGCGCGAGCCGCCTGGCGTTCTTCCACCAGTTTCTCGATTTCCGCATCGCTCAGACCAGCGTCTTCACCGCGAAAACCAATCACTTTCAGCTTTTCGGCATCGTTGTCTTCCAGCACCGCAAAAACCTTGTCAAAACTGCCCAAAAACTCCACCGCCGCAGCGACGTCGCCCTGCCGGAATTCGCCCTTGTCCATCGCCGTGTTTGCTTCGCGCACAAAATCGAACACCGCCGCCAGGGCCTGCGCCGTGTTCAGATCGTCGGAAAGCCCGGCGTCAAAATCGTCCCCCGCCTTCGCGATACGCTCCGCCATTCCCGCTTGATTGCCAGCCGGGAATTTTTCGTTCTTCAATCGCGCTGTAAAATTCCGCAGCCGCTCCACTGAACTCGTCGCCTGCTGTAGTCCATCAAATGTGAAATTCAGCTGCCGGCTATATGGAACACTCGCCAGCGCAAAACGCAGCGCCGAGGGCTTGTAGCCTTTCGCGAACAGATCCCGCAGGGTGAAGAAGTTCCCCAACGACTTCGACATCTTCTCGCCTTCGACCAGCAAGTGCTCTGCGTGCAGCCAGTAGCGCACAAACTGCTTCCCGGTAGCCGCTTCGCTCTGCGCAATTTCGTTTTCGTGGTGCGGGAAGGCCAGATCGATGCCACCCGTATGAATGTCCAGCGTGTCGCCCAGGTATTTCATCGCCATCGCCGAGCATTCGATGTGCCAGCCCGGCCGCCCCACTCCAATCGGTGTTTCCCAGAAATGCTCTCCAGGCTTCGGCGCCTTCCACAGCGCGAAATCCCGCGCACTCTCTTTTTCGTAGCGGTCGTTGTCCACACGAGCGCCGGCCTGAATGCCGGACAAGTCCACCTTCGAAAGTTTCCCGTAATCCTTGAATTTCGTGATGCGGTAATAGATCGAGCCTTCGCTCGGATATGTGTACGTATTTTTCTGCAGCTTCTCGATCAGCGCAACCATGGCGTCGATGTGATCCGTGGCGCGAATCCAGTGTTCCGGCGATTCGATGCTCAGCGTCTTGCAGTCCGTAAAAAAAGCCTGAACGAACTTTTCCGTATACTCCCGGATGCCGACTCCGGCCGCCGCCGCGTTCGCAATGATGCGGTCGTCCACGTCGGTGAGGTTCATCACGTGGTTCAGTTTGAATCCGCGCCACTTCAGGAAGCGCCGCAGAATGTCCTGAAACACGAATGTCCGGTAGTTGCCGATGTGCGCGTAGTCGTAGACCGTCGGCCCGCAGGTGTACATCCCCACCTGCCCGGGTTTCAGCGGCGCGAACGGTTCAATTTTTCCGGAAAGGGTGTTGTGCAGCTGGATTTCGTGCATCGCGTCTCGGCTAGGCCTTTCTGGCAACAAGCAAATAAGCGATTGTATCCGAGCCTCCGCCAAAGCCGCAATGACGCGGCCCAGGCGGTTGCGCGAGGTTATGGAAATCCAGTGGATTGTGAAGGGGCTCCCCCTAGAAGAGCACCCCGAGTGTTGCCGTCCGAGTCGTCCCATTGTAGTAGGCCGAGATCGTGGCGGATGTGGACATCAGAACAGCGGACGTGTTGACCGTAAACGATGCGCTGCCGGCGCCCGCAGGAATGAACACGCTGGCGGGCACGCTGGCCGCGCCGCTGCTGCTGGAGAGGGTGACTTGCG
>Ga0210405_10000155_pt1 | contig 95523 bp, 143 predicted proteins | sample IncBWH11MmetaG_FD_155492 | JGI IMG/M metagenome (GOLD analysis project Ga0210405, IMG submission 155492) | Forest soil microbial communities from Barre Woods Harvard Forest LTER site, Petersham, Massachusetts, United States - Inc-BW-H-11-M | ecosystem: Environmental > Terrestrial > Soil >... | reverse complement strand
GTAGGTCCGCACCGCCTAGGTTCGCACCGCCTAGGTCCGCACCGCCTAGGTCCGCACTGCGTAGGTCCGCACCGCTTAGGTCCGCACTGCTTAGGTTCGCACTGCTCTTAATCGCAGCTAAAATTAACGCCCGAAAAGATTCGGCTTCTGCTTGATATAAAATCGTGTTACTGTCCCATCGAGATACAATCTTGAGTTTTTCCATTACTTCCTCCCCGCTAACTTCAAAATTTTCTCTGCATACAAATCATCGCAGGTTTCACAGCCTCGGCCAATTCCTTGGTATCTGCGCACACCTTCCTGAATTCCATACTGGTTCACTAGATCGGACAGGATGAAAACACCGACTTGTACGTTATCGTGTCGATTCAGAAAATTGTATGTTTTCGTACAATCGTACTTTTCGCACCAAATGGCAGGCCGGATTTGCATTAACCCTACAGCCCCTCGGCTGGAAATCGCCAGTTGGTTACACCCAGACTCCACCGCTACGGTTGCGGCCACTATTTTTGGATCGAGTCCCGTTCGCGTCGCCGCCGAATTCACTTCTTCGATTAATTCTGCATCCGCCTCGTAGCAGCCTTGCGTGCGCCCAAAAACTTTTGCGACTTCGAGCCCGCCCGTGCGGAAAATGCTATATTCCAGTTTCGGAGGCACGGGCATAAATCTAAGTGCGGGTTCACTATGTGAACTAGCCGGAGACCCGAGCGCAGCAATCAAAATCAGCAAAAGCAGGCCGACGAAGAAAGCAAAAATGGATTTGGTTTTTTCGGTCATTTTTCCTTTGAAGTGGGGCTGCCCCACCGCCACGGCGAAACAGCCCCCGTGATGATGCTATTTCTACTACAGTTTACTACCCTCTTTTTGGTTTGTCAAGTTCTTTTTAGCCACCTCCTGAAGCTGATTTATACGCTCATTCACTTCATCGTCAGTCGGTATTTTTACTGGCTGTGCCTCCTCTCTGATTAGCGCCCGAATCAGCGCTTCCCGGGAGTGTTTCTGCTCCTGGATTTCCATCATCAAAAGTCGGCAACACTCGAACAGAATCTTGCGGCTCGTTTTCATCTTGTATGTTTTCCATGCCTTTTGGGACCCAAGAGTAGCAGTTCCATGGACTGTCTGGATTTACCATATCCCCTCGAACGCACCTTTGTTTGCCAGATTCACCATACAGGCTTGGAATTTTGGTCCGTGCGCATCCATTTCCAAATCCCATGTGGCTACGTGACAGGTTTCGTGCGAAATAGTTTCTTCCGTGGTTGACTTGGTTCGGTTTGTGTCCCGGTCAATAATAATTATGAAATTTCCTTCGGGGTGCATCGTGACGCCCATATCTTTCAAAATCGTGAGATCGCCCCACGTCACGGCGGCTCTGGGCAGGCGGCTCATAAAATATTCTTCGTTCAAGCCGTCAAACCACGCTTGGAGTTGTTTGTTCGAAAGCGGCTCGCCTGCGGTTTTGTGCTTCGGGCACTCTTTTAGTTCACAATGTGAACTCGTCGTGGAGCAGATGTTTCCGCAATCACACTTTTTGTTCACTGGGTGACCAGCCTGGTAGCCTGCCACGAACCCAACGAGAATAAGAATCACGAACAAATAAGCAATTATGAATTTTTCTTGACTACTCATACCTTACCCTACCAAATTCCAGAGTCTTTGTCAACACTTTTTCCTGGCTGCGAGCGCTGGTCAAATCCGATTAGCGGAAGCACCGCCCGGCCTTTGAACGGATCGTCCAGTTCGGGCCAATATTCGGTCGTCAGGTCGGCTATGACTTCTCGGGCTAACTCTCCCCAGATTTCGATTCTGTCGATTTCATCCTGTCGTCCGTCCACGTACGCTCGTTCCAAGTTTGCCCGCTCCAAAGTCATCACCCTTGGCGTTTTCGCTGCGTACGAAGCCTTGATTAATCCTAAATCTTCGGCTTGTTTTCCGCCCCAAACCAAATTCAGATTCGGCGCAGGAAAAAATGTTTTCTTTTCCTCGTTGTATCGCCAATCCGTAATCAGATAATCTGCGATTCCGTTTTTCACCAAAAGATCGGCTTCTTCCACGGTCACTCGGTAAGAACAGCGGCAATTTTTTGGCCGTATTTCTCCGAGATGTGCCGACGCCTGTTCCCAAAGTTCCCTTAAATCCGCTTTGGTTAGGTTCGCAGAGAAGAAGGGCTCCATGAACTGGAACACGCGATTCTGGTCAAAACAGGAATGGACGAGTGCGGGACGTAAACTCATTCGTTGTCGAATCCTTCTCCGCACTCATCGCAATAAAAAGAAAAGCAATCGCCTTCTTCATGTTCATCGTCACAATAAGTGTCGTGCGCGTGAATGTTTTGGCTACTACAGTTCGGGCATTCCATAAATTAGTACTGCGAAACTTCCTTTCCACCGATTTCGTACACGTCCGCAGGCGAAGCTATTTCTTCTACATAGTTATTCCGTTTTTCGAGTTCCGCTGTGTTCGGAATCGTTTCGTTGCGGCGTTCTCCGGGGTAGCCGTGCGTTTGGCACAAAAGGCGGCGAGGCCACGCGTCTGCCCCCGGAACGGGCTCTAAAATTAGCTCACAATCATCTGTGCACTGGTGCGTGTAAGGAAAAGTCACTTGTCCCTCCGCTTTGTGAACATGAGTTGTTTCTCTGGATGCACACCCAATTCTCCTAGATGGCATTGGTAACATAATCCCTCGGAATTTTCGAGGGAAATATCGCCACCACGCCCGCGATGTGCCTTTTCGTGCATGTGCATTCCACCACTGGTTAGCAGATTCGGGCATCGAATACAGATTCCATTCTGCCGGGCCCAGATAGCCGCTCGAATCTGTCCCGTAGCAACCGACCGTTCCATACAGGCTTCGCGATCCACCGGGCAACTGAAAAACATTTCCTTTTGATTCTTGAAAATCCGAACAGCCTCGCCGTTATCCCCGAGTTGGACCCAGACTTTGCTCATTTCCGCCCACGCAAAAACCTGAAAATTTTGTTCACCATGTAACCAAGATGGTAGGCTACGGCTTCGTTGTCTAGTTCGATACTTAAATATTCCATCATGTGCCGAATCACATGCCACGCTTCGTGCGCGATATCTCCTGCGGACGTGTCGTACGGAAGAAAAATGTAGCTAAAAGCATTGTCCGTGTGGACCGCCAATCCATGAGTATTTTCTTCCATTTCAATACTTTTCGTCGGCGGATACTTCAATAGGGATTTCTTGATGTCCGAACTGATTTCGACATGAACTACATAGTGCGAAAGAGCGGGGAACTCGATAAGGAAGTGTTTGGACTTCATTCCACCTTAACCCCGCAATCTGTTAGAAATTTCACATCCCGCGTATTCAGTCGCAAAACTTCTCTCCCGAATCCAGAGGTCAGACACGCTTGATTTACTTTTTCCGCCAACCGGGATTCGGACATCATATTTAGTTTCTTAGCTACCCGGTCGGTGATGAGTTCGTATTCGTACTTGTCTTCGGCCTTCACGCCGCTTCACCTTGTTCACTATGTGAACTGAGATAGTCCATGCACAGCCGGAGCAAACCTTCTTTCGTGCGAACCGTTTCCTTCACGGACTTTTGGATTACGGGATCCGTTCTCCAACTAGCCTCGAAACCTTCCTTGATTACTAATTTTTCCTCGTTCGTCACGAAAAATCCGCCGAGATCGAACCAACTGCCTTCCTGCTCTGGCTCTGTTAATTTATGATTTTGCGCGACAGCTTTGCGCACGTCCGAAACAGTTTTTTTCGGGTCGAGCGCCGTATCGATTACTTCTTGGTTCGGCGGAAAGCCCAATTCCTTCGTGGCTTTTTTGAGCACCCCGAGTTTCGAAATCCCCATTTCGTTCATCTGGCCTTCGGTGAGATAGGGTTTCATTTCTCGAACAGCCGTAAAATAATGCCAAAGCATTGTGCGTCCGCGATGGTGTTTGTCGGCGGTTTCGACCAAATAATCATCGAAACATTCGAATCCAGCTTCGCGCCAAAGTTCCTGTTCGGACACTTCGGTAAGCAGAAGACCGAGTTTCGCGTATCCGTGGTCCAATCGGGATTCTGCGGATAAAAGATTTTGGATGAGCGAGTCGATTTGTTCGAAAATACTGCTTGGATGCGCGACTAGCTGTTCACTTTGTGAAGCTAGAACTTGGATGGCTTCGTTCATTTATTTCCTCTGCTTGTTTTTCTAGACGTGCCCACATTTCTTGGTATCTAACGGGGTCGCGTTGCAAATCGTAAAGCCGCTGGGCCATGTGGCCGTCCACTAAGTCTGCGGCTTCAGTTCGTCTCGTACTCATGTAGTTCCTTTCTGATTCGCAAATCTATTCTTGGATGGTGAGAACAAAATCCTTTATTAATCACCTTCCCCCATTGGCAGTTAAAACAGAGAACCTGCCGATCTTTTGGTCGATTTTCATACCCCAGATTTTTAATTCTCAAATACTCCGTCCATCCTCCAAGCCTGCGCCGAATCCCTCTATGGTCAAGTATATTGTCTTTGTACCCATCGTCGTTTACATGGTCGAGGGTGAGAAAATCAATCCATCGTTCCTGACAACAAATACACTTTCCTCCGTACCAAGAAAAAACTAGTCTTTTGACTCCCCTCCTATAGAGGAGCCCTTTGTGATTGTGGCATGTCTTGCACCATCCGATAAAACCTTCAGTGTTTGATCCATTCACACTGGATTTGCTCTTATAATATTCGGTCTCAGGCTTCCTTTTTCCACATTTAGGGCACTTCTTTTTCCCGTTTCTCCAAAAACGCCCACTATTGCTCATACTCATTATAGTTTCTTTCTAACAAACCAAATGTACACCTAGCGCCGTCAAAGAAAAGCTTAGTTGCACGGGGCTCTGATTCTCTACTTTTATCAAGCTTAATCTTACACACAGGATCGAAAATAGGCATGTTTTCGTCGTCCCCATTGGATTTTCGGTCACGGTGTAAAATAAAAACTTGGCTGGCGTCTGAGCCGAAGCTCTCGCTGCCTTTTAAATCCTGTGTCACGGCCTCCCTGCCGCGGTGGTTTGCAAGAGGTTTTCGCGGCTGGCCCAAAACAATCATAATCACGTTGTATTTCACGGCTAAATCTTTGAGCATCCGCATGGCTTCGGCCTGCGCCCGGGTTTCGTCCCGTTCGGAGCGGGTAAGAAAATGCAGGTGGTCCACCACTAAAATATCTGCGCCAAGCCGCCGCTTTGCCCATTCCAAAAGTTCAATGACTTCGCGCCAATTCGCGCCCGGCTTGTAGCCGTTGTAAAACTGGGCATCTTTCAGAAGATCCGCCGCCGTGTGCAAATCCTGCTCGGTAATTTCGTCTTTATTTTTCTGCAAAAGATACGCAGCAGCGCGAACTGAATACTGTTTCGGAGGAACCTCTCCCGAATAGTTTACAGCTACTTTTCCGTACTTCACGGTATTTTCCAAAAGGATGTCCATCACCCAGCTTGTTTTTCCCGTGCCCGTTTCGGTCGCAGAGACCGCCATAATATCCCCTGGTAAAACTGCACACCATGGGTCGATATTAGACCACGGAAATCTCAATCTGGCAGGGTCATCCATGGGCTTCGTGTAAGCCGCCCCGCGGAGGGTTTGCCGGAGATCGTAGACGAAAGGGATCGGTTGTTCGAGTGCTTTTTTCTTGAGAGCCTCGACTTCCTGCCTAAAAACTTCCACATCACCTGCGCACTTTTCCAAATAGGTTTGATTAGCATCTTTCATTCCTTGCGGCCATTCGATTTTAAAGGTTCGTTCGCGTAATTCGGTCCAGAGCTTCGTCATAGCGGCTTGGCCGGGATTATCCATGTCGCCCGCCAAAAAAATACGATTGGCCCGTGTGAGCGCGTCCCGTTCGTCGGGCGTAGGGTTATAGCTGGCTCCTGGGTACGCTACAGCGACGAATCCCGCCTGCGCCAAAACCATGGCGTCGGGCTCGCCTTCCACCACAAAACAGTCCTCAAATGGATCCACATTCTGGAGATTGAACAGACTGGTTTTCATTCCTGTTTTGTACAGGAAATCCTTGGCCTTGACTGAGCGGTATTTCAAAGCCGTTATTTTATCGCCGTCTATAGTCGGAAATAGTATCCATCCTTCTCCGACCCACTGATGGTGAGGATTGACTGCTTTGGCGGATTGGACATACCCGATGTGGAAATTTTTTGCAGTGCTAAGTGTAAGGCCACGCGATTTAAGCCAACCCAATCCAACTGCTGAATTTGCAAGAGCACGCTCTGCCTCAGCGAGTCTATCGATTGGGATGGTAACGGCTTCTTTTTCTTCCTTGAGGGGCTTAAAGGTTTGTTCGACACTTTCTTTTCCTCTCTTCCAACCTAGAAAGTTGGCTACTTTTTCTACGGCTTGGTTGAAACTGATGTTGTCCACATACTGAATAAACTGTAAAACATTCCCCTGTTTTCCGCAACCAAAACACTTAAATAGCCACACCCCGTCGTCTGTCCGCAATGTGAACGAAGCCGTGTTCTCCGAATGGAACGGGCAAATTCCTTTAAACTCCTGCCCGACCTGTTCGAGCGAAGGAACCCGCTCCTGTACCAACTGCCAGAGTGACAGGTCGGATTTCAGGTCGTTGATTTGTTTGGGAGTGTACATTAAGCACTCAAAATAACAACATCCCCTACCTGAACTCGCCACCAACAAATACCAATCTGTTCTTCTCTTTCAATTCCTTCCACAATTCCAGATTCTTCCACCACAACATCACCGTCGTAAGCATGAAAAACTCTAGCATTAGGATTTTGTTTCTGAAGTTCTTTGATTAGCTCGGAAACAATCATATTTCATCCTTATGGTCCTGTTCCCATTTTTTCGCGTTGGCTAATTCTTCCAACTCTCGGGCAATTTCTTTTTGTCGATCCGAAGATTGCTGCATAATAGCGGCGGCTACCTGTTCCTCTGGAATTTCCGGCTCCTGGCTTTTTTGTGCGGAGGATTCTGCCTCAACCATGTCGGGCAGTTCTTTCCAAAAGAAAAACAAGGCGTCGGATTTATCGGCTACCCAACTTTTGTTTTGATCAGCCCATTGGTTAAAAACTTCGAGAACTCGGTCCTCTCCGTATTGTGAACAGAACTCCGAATATTTTTGTTTGTTAGTTTTCGTAGAGGAAATAAATTTCCCTAGAACACCTCGGAATCGAATTGCAAGAGTTTTCCATGTGCCCGAACCCAGAGAAGAATGGTTGGGTGTGGTGTGGGTTGGTATGGATTGGTATGGTATGGTATGGGTATCTACCACTGGCTTAGATTCGTTATGCGGTGGTATTACGTTCGTATTACTATCGTTCTCCCACCGTTCTGCGACCGCTTTACGACCTCCTTCCGAACGCGCCTTCGCTCGTAAATATTCTTGGTAGAGCGGCCCGTTCTGCCGCCGCGGGACCCCGTTAATTTTCACGAGAGGGAATTTTTTCATCACTAAATCGGAGACTTTTTTCACTCGGGCGTAGCGAGCCAGAACCGCGGGATCATCTGGGAGGGAGGCTTCATCTTTTAGAAAAGAATGGACAAGCAGAAGAATATACTGCCCGACTTCTTCGGCGGTCATGCTTTCTACGTCATCTGAATGGAGAAACCTATTTACATGGAAATCGAATCGGGTGAGTTCAGGCACGCATTTTCCCGCTACCGAAGCATCGGCCACACTTGAACATTACCCAGACGGAGTAGAAATCTATCCATCCGGAACCGCCGCAGAGGTTGCAAATTTTAGTTTTCTTCGGAGTCCGCTTGCGGGGCATCCCATTCCTCATCGGAGCGAAATACTAGTGTATCTCTTAACTGCGGATTTGTCAAGCAGTTTCCGCGAAACTGGCAGCGAACACATTTATCGTTTGGAAATCTGATACCGCCTTGCAGGGGCCAAAAATTTTCTTGGTTAGAATACACGATTTGCGCTACGTCTTGTCCAATCTGGCGGGCAGTTTCTAACTGTTCGTTCAGGCCGATATGTGCGTTCACAAACTGAATTTTTTGTTTTGTGAAGGTTTCAAACGGGACCCGCAAAGCATAGGTTTTGAGCCAGTTTAATTTTCGTTCTTTGGCTGCGTTCGTCTGTTCCAATTTTCCGTTTTTGTAGCCCTGCGCCTGATTCATGTCGTCAATTAATGCTTCGGACGCGACTAAATAGGCCAGATCGCCTGTCGCGAATTCGTCGCCTTTATCCAGAGCAGCCACAACCATGCCTGTGCCCGCATTGATTCCAGAGGGATGGTTTTCCAGAAGCGCGACGTAATCCCCTCGGTCTACGCTTCGGCCCGTCTTTATAAAATTCAAAAACGCCACGTCCGGAACGCCCGTAACCCAAGCATAGCTTCGTAGCTGTTGGTCTAACGAAAGCATTCCGGGCGTTGAGTCGAAAGCCTTGCCGGACGTTTTAATATCCACGATCATGCTGTCGCCCAGAGTAGCTCGGGATTTGGTCACCATGTCGATATAGGCCACGAACTCGATTCCTGAAAGGTTTGTATCGCCCGGAAAAAGTTCCTTGTAATATTTGATTTGGAATTTTACATTTCGGGGATCAATCGGAAAAAGCGGCAGGCGCAGGTCGTAAAGCCGGATCATTTCCTCGCCGGATTTTGCCAGAACTTCCCAATTTTGTTCCGTAGCCGTGTATTTCAAATCCTGTCCACGCTGGGCGGCCCAGAGATTTCGAAAATCCTTGAGGGCTTCCTCTAGGTCAAGTTCGTGGTAGGTTTTGATGGCGGATTCCAGAGCGATTCCGAATTGCTGCGAAGCTCTTTGTTCGCGCTCTTTCCATCCATCGAGTCGGGCAAGTTTATATTTCTGGGCGCATTCGTGAAAAAGCGATCCGGCGCTATATGAATGGCTTCTGACCTCGCGGCCTTGGGCATTTATGTAGAGGTAAGCGATGGGAATAGCTCCTGTTGTTTTTGAATTTTTTCAACTGTTTGTGCGTTTTTGTGAAGTTGCTGGCGAATTTCCGGCGTCAATTCGTCCACAATAAATGGCGACGGAGTTCCGGCAAAAGAAATCCTAAGCCGTTTCGCAGGCCGAGAAATGGACACGTAAAACAGACGTTTTTCTTCTTCGAAATCGCCTCGTTCGTGAGGGAGTTTTCGCTCCTGAACGCCTATTACGAATACATGATCGAACTCCAATCCTTTAGCCGCGTGGATTGTTCCGAATGTAACAGCTTTTTTGTGTTTGCGAACGTGGGCGGCTCTGCGGGCATGATTCAAGAATTCATTAAGTGTGCGGAATCTTTTTGAGATATCGACAACCGTTCGTAAATTGCTGATTGCAAAATTCTCGTCGTTTGCGTAATCATCGTTTGCATACCAACTTTCTAGATTTAGCACTCCCATAATCTCTTGCAGGGCTTCGGTTGCAGGGAGATTACGAATTCGCCTTCGATGCGATAGCAACTGTTCTTCTGAACTTTTTGTTGGCTGGCGATCTTGCGAGCAGAATGCGGCAAAATTCACCAAGAGATTCACTTCTGATTTATTCCAGAGACCGCTTTGGCCGAGCAAGTTGAATTTTATGTTGTGCTGCAAAGCTAGAGATTCGTACACTCCAATTTGATTATTTGTCCGCGCCAGAACAGCCGATCCTGCGGGGTCTTTGATGGCCTCGGAAAGTGTGGCTTCTGCTTCCTCAGACGGGCCGGGATACATTCGGTATTCAATTGGCACACCTAGAGGATTCTGGGTTCGCATGGTTTCGGACAGTTCGTTTTTCAGTGGTGCGTGCTTTTTTCCATAGGCTACAATCGTTTCGGTCGAGCGATAGTTCTCGGGAAGCAAAATAGTTTGCGCACCTGGAAACCAATTTTCAAATTGTACTAAGTTCTCGGGATTCGAACCGCGGAAGGAATAAATACATTGATTGAAATCCCCGACAACCATAATGTTTTTGTGCGTCTCGGAAATCAGTTGGAGCAATTTAAACTGAAGTGAGTCGGTGTCTTGGCCCTCATCCGCCATAAGCCACCGAAACTGCCAACGGTCGCGAACTCCGGAATAATTCTCCAAAATATTAACCGCCTCCACGATCATGGCGTCGAAGTCGAGCATTCCTCCGTCTCGAAGGGATTGTTCGTATTTCTGGTATGCTCGAAAAAACATCGGATCGTCGTAAACGTTATCATTGTCCAAAATCGTGTTTGGCGGGATTCGCTCCCTTTTCTTTTTCGAGATATACGCCCGCACTTCTTCGAATTGCTTACGTCGAATTCCGTTTTCTTTCATTGCGGTAAGCAATAATTTCGAGAGAACGGGGCCATCTGGAAAAGGTTCACTGGATAGCCCATACGGCAGGTATCTAGCTTCCCGACGAACAAGATTTAAGCAGAATGAGTGAAAAGTGCGAAAGCCTCCTCTTTGATCTTTTGGTATTTTGAGTTTCAGGCGTACCTCTAAATTTTCGGCGGCTTCCTTAGTGAACGTGAGCACCAATAGATCGTCTGGTGTTGCGCCTTCTCGAAAAAGCCTGCGTACCCTTTCGCAGATGACCGTAGTTTTCCCTGCCCCCGCTGTGCTGAGTACGTTTACGGCCCCTTCTTGGAAATTAATTGCTTGAATTTGTTCTGGATTTAGTTGCACGGAGTCTCGTACTCAAATTTTTCTTTTTGCCCGTTGTAGATGCGGATTAGTTGATATTTTTTCGCGGGCGCGGCGTGCGAATCAGGATTATCCAATCTGTTTCGGGCAAGTCGTTTTTGATAGCCCAAAATTGTGCGCAGGTCTTCTGGGTAAATCGTCAATTTTTCATACTGGAAAAACAGATCGATTAGTTTTTTGAGCATAATGTTCGTCTCTCCGAACTGCCAAGCCTAGTTGTTAGCGGCGGCTTTCCCTTCTCTGTGGTGTTTCATAAGCCCGCTGTCCGCTTACCGTGAACACTTGGGTATGAGCTTCGGCTTCCGCGGAGAGTGACCTTGCGGGCAACTCGTACTAAAAAGGAATATCTTCGTCTGGGATTTCCGGCTGTTCACTTTGTGAACTGTTTTTCTTTTCCACCTTCGTCAAAAAATCCAAGCCAATCGCGATCACTTCCAGAACTGTCCGTTTGTTTCCTTCTTTATCCTGCCACGAACGTTCCTGTAACCTTCCTGTGACCGCGACTTGCGAACCCTTGCCTAAATATTGTTGCGCAAGCTCGGCGGTCTTTTCCCACGCGACCACTGGGATCCAGCTTGTGGTTTTTTTGTCACCAAAACCGTAATCCACGGCTATGGAAAAGTTCGTGACGGCTTTTCCGCCCGTAGTATAGCGGGTTTCCGGATCGCGGCCTAAACGCCCGATGAGCGCGACGGAATTCATCTTACCTCCCTATCGTAAATCACGGATGCAGAACTTTTTTGACATTGACTGTTCGGAAAAAATGTTATGTGCCGAATAGGAAATCCCTTAAAATTGCCGTAATGAAGAGATTTTTGAATATCCAGAAGTCCGCCTTCCACGTTTATTTGGATGAGACCCGCGCGATTTCCGGCTTCATCTTCGATGAGTAGTTGAGCCCCATCGTCCCCGCCTTCAAGGAGAAGCGTAAAAACTGGCTCCGGCTTAGTCGGGCTGTTTTTTATTCTCAGTTTCACTTGCGCCATCCTTTTTCGTTCGAGGCTTGTACTTCCCTCTTGGAACACCTTTATCCGACCGAACCTTTCTGGTTTTTGGTTCGCTTTGTGGATTTTCGCTCACTTATTCCCTCCCTCAACCAAAGCCGCGAACGAAGCAGAATCGGTTGTGTTGTATGTATTCATAAAAGCATCCCACTGCGAAATTGTCAAGTCCGTAAGGTCCTTGGCCCCGTTCGTCCCAAAAGCGGACACTAGGTAATTTTTGAGTTTGGCTCCCACCGTGGCATTTTTCGATGCTTTTAACCCTGCCCGTTCCAGAGCAGGCCGAATTTCGTCTCGAACCTTGGCTGTGTACGTATCAAGTTGAGATTTTGTGGGTTTTTCGCTTGTATCCGGCTGAGACGTGCTGGCAGGCGATTCTAGGGGAAAAGTCGCTTGGACAGGCACAACATCGTTAAAACTGGGATCGTTCGTCTGCGTGGCTGCTGGTTGCGGCGTGGGGGTCTTTACGGGCTCTGCCGGAGGAATAACCGCCTTCGGAACCGCCGATTGTTCACTATGTGAATTCGGGCGATCCCCACCTGTATTAGCTTTCGCTTGGTTTACGGGGGGTGCTTTTGGTGCTTTCGTCGGCGGAACTGGGGGTCGAGAGTCGGATTTGTCCGCCAGGGCGTTTCCGTCATCGTCTGCTTCACCTACCAATCCGGCTAAAGCACCGTAATTGCAGCGTTTAGCGTAAGTTACGCCGCCTGTCACGGTTTGGGCATCCAGTTTTTCTGCGCCGCCAGAGGCTTTGCCAGTAGCGGGCATAAGGAACTGATTCCCGAAGAACTGTCCGGACGCATGAATTAGCTTAGTTAGGGCTCCGGCCTTCTTTTGCTCGATGCGTTCGAGCGGAAAATGAACGATTACCAAACCTTCCTCAGCTAGGGGCCGTTCGGCGGCATTCATCAAATCCTGCAAATCGGCATATAGGGACCCTGTGTATTTATTTTCTTTACTTTTAACAACTTCCCCATACTTCAGCTTGGCTTTTGCGAGGGCCGCGACTAGCTCGTTGACCTGTTCACTTTGTGAATATGTAATTTCGGTTTCGCTCAACTCAATCCTCCTGAAAACATAGTACCACAGGTTTTCCTAAAATGCAACATCTTTTTCAAAAGATTTTGCTTGACAGGGTTTTTGGGATAGGATAGAATTGTTCGCACGATGAGCAAAAAGTCCGATCCCGCAGAGGACGGCCCAGAAGTAGAAATTATCCGCAGGGAGGGGTTGTATGAATTTTCGAGCAATCGCCGGGTTTCTCTTACTGGTTTTCGCAGGTTTCTCGCTTGGGTGGAATTACTATGGAACACACCATGGTTCCCCTAAAAACCAGAAATTGCATTACAGGCAGGAACCCGCGCCAACGGAGAAACCGAAAATTATACGAATATGACCGCTAAATGGACCGCCGAAAACGGAGATTGTTATTTCTGCTCCCACAAAGAAGAGGGCTACGGACGCAGGGATGAAAAAGGGGAATATCAGCCTGCTTGTTTTTCGTGCGCGTCAAAACCGTACGCTGTTCACATAGTGAACAAGGAGAGAACCTGTGAATTTGACTAAGAAATTGCCCTGCGGAGTGACAATCCGCGTTCGTGACCATGGATGGGAAAATGTTTTTGTGGATTTAGATGGAGTACATGGATCGGTGTGGACCACATCAGACGGAGATAAAGCGAGTATGACAATTGCGCGAGCGAATCTCCCGATTTTGGCGGACCTGATAAACCAACTGTCCACTGTCGTTTCAGACCCTCAAATCCAACCTACATTTTTCGAGCGTATCAGAGACTTTTTCGGATTCTAGTGACCAAACTCTTCCTCGACTTCGAAACAGCTAGTGTCGCAGACATAAAACTAGTCGGCCTTGACAATTACGCAAAACATCCTTCCACGCGGCCCCTGATGCTTGCGTGGGCGTTCGATGACGATGAGCCTGCGCTCTGGTTTCCGCATGGCGGCAGAATTCCACCAGAAGTTCAGGAAGCACTCGAATCGGACGTGGAGTTAGTTGCTTGGAACACCGCCTTCGAACGCTTCATTTTCCGATATCCATTAAAAATAGAACTTCCTACCTCGCGCTGGGTCGATCCGATGGTCTGGGCTAGACACCTTTCGCTGCCCGGCCATCTTGCAGATGCTGGCATGGCTATTGGTTTGCCTCCCGATCTCGCCAAGATTGCGGACGGAAAACGCCTCATTAAAAAATTCTCAATGCCCTACCATAAAGGCGGCGAGGAAACTTTGTTCGGAATCTCAGAGCCACAGTTTCATAACTGGGAGGACGAACCTCGGGATTGGGAATTATTCGGTTCCTACTGTAAACAGGACGTGGTTGCGGAACGGGCAATCCTGAAACTGGTTTCGAATATTCCTTTGCCCGAATCCGAACGCCGCGCCTGGATCCTCGACCAAAAAATAAATGACCGCGGCATTCCTGTAAACCGCAAATTCGTACAAAACGCTCTGGCGCTCTCCTTGGAATCCAAAAAACGGCTCACCACGAAATTGAAAGAAATTACTGAAGTCGCGAATCCCAACTCCCGCGACCAATTTCTGAAATGGGCGCAGACGCAGCAATATCCGCATATGTCGCTCGGAAAGAATTTTGTGAAAGCGGCTCTGGCACAGGATTCTGGAATTACGGCTCTGTGTCGGCGGGCTCTGGAATTGCGAAAAGAGACCGCGAAAATTTCGTACATGAAATTCGAGAATTTGTTGAGCCTGCTCAGTGAGGATGACCGTTTGCGTCACGCTTTTTCTTTTATGGGAGCGTCTCGCACGGGCCGTTGGTCCGGAAAAGGCGGTGGTGAAAAAGGCAAAAGTTTCCAACCGCAAAATTTGCCCCGTCCGGATAAGGAAATAGAAAAACACTACGACCGGGCGCTCGAACTGATTTCGCTCGGAATCGAAAATTACGACGCCACGGAAGCCGAAATAAAAACTTGGTTCGATCCGCAGCCGGGATTTCCTTCAATTATTGGAATGACCACTTCCTGCATTCGGTCTGCGATTCAGGCTCCCGAAGGAAAAAAACTGGTGGTGTGTGACCTATCCGCAATTGAAAATCGGGTGCTCGGCTGGCTGGCGAACTGCGATGCCATCCTGCAAGTTTTCCGAGATGGCCGAGATCCGTACATTGATTTCGGCACGAAAATGTACCACATCGCGTACGCAATTTTGATAAAGGCGTATAAGGAAAAAGATAAAGACGCCGCGGAAAAAAGACAAACCTCAAAGCCCGCGGTTCTTGGAGCCGGGTACGGACTTGGGCCGGGCGCAGTTCGATATTGCGCGGTTTGCAAAAAAGAGGTCCGGTATAAAAAAGACCCGCACGCGCGACACTGTTCGCAGCATCCGAACGCAGTTTTTGTTTATGAAGCCAAAACCGAGGATGACGGGCAGGGTAATATTGTTTTGACTGGCTTGATGGGCTACGCGAAAAACATGGGCGTAAAACTCACTGCGGAGCAATCCTATCTGGCTTGGGAGACTTTCCGGGATTCATATCCCGAAGTCGTGGAACTGTGGGACCAATACCAAAAAGCCGCAGTGAAAGTTCTAAAAACCGGGCAAACTGTGAAAGTTGGAAAGTGTATTTTTCAGCGGCGGGCTCGGAAAGACGGCACATTCATTTTGCGGATTATTCTGCCATCTGGACGTGGCTTGCACTATATAAATGCCCGAGTTGAGACGGAGATCGCTCGCAGACAGTCAGACGGAGAAGAGTACGAACGCGATAAAATTATGTACGATGGGATTGGCCACGGTGTGGGCCAAATTGGAAAAGGAAACAAATGGGGATCGGTATACACCTACGGGGGAAAAATAACGGAGAACGGGGACCAAGGATTTAGCCGGGATGTGTTCACGCACGGAATGATTTTGGCGGATGAAATGGGCATGAACCTAGTGTTTCACGCGCATGACGAAGCCGTAGCCGAAGAGGATGATGATCCGTTCGCGCCTGGACTGTCGGATTTGAAGTTTTGTATGGAGTTCGTGCCGGAGTATGCGCCGGGATTGTTGCTTGCGGCGGAAGGTTGGGAGGGAAAGGTGTATAAAAAGGGATGAGCAGGCTGGAAGATTTGGGACGTGAAAAAGCTATGGATTTGCTGAACGAATACGGAAACAAAAATTGTTTAGTTTGCGGACACTCGAACTGGGCGCACGGTAAAAACGGTTGCAGCTACGATTGGGGTAAGTGTGGATGTAAAGAAGGAAAATCGAACGAAGAGATTATTTTCAGAACTAACTCACGCAACCGCCAGAAGGTCGTTGCGGATTCGAATCCTTCGAACTCTTAATCATCGCATCGATTCGTTCGCGCTCGAATTCAGATAAAATCGGTGCCTGCTCTTTTCCTATGTGGTTCGGTAAATCATAAAATTCTGCCGGATAAACCCCTAAATACACCAAAATTTGCGTGTGTATCGCCCCGCCGATATTCCAAAAAGCCTGCCAAAGATGGGGTTCATCCCGAAAACCGAGAGAGTAGGCCGCAAGATGCCGCTTTGCAGAAGAAATATACCGGGAGATCGGCATCCCTTTTTCCCAATTGCGGGCGGAATATTTTCTCATGCCCGCTTCGAGCACCCATCCGTACGCGAGCGAGGCCCATTCTGGGATGAGTTCGAGCAGGGGTTTATTTCCTGCGGTATCACGCACAGCCCCAGTTTTGAATTCCTGGCGAGTCCCAGAATCCTTCAAATCAGCCATTTTATTCCTCGTAGAGATTTAGTGTGACGCCAGCTTCTTGAAACATGGTTTTGGTGAGTTCGAAATCCGCCTGCCAGCGGGGATTATTGTTCACATACGAAACACAGCGTTTGATTCCGGCTTGAATTACCATGCCCGCGCACGGAGCACAGGACATGAACGGATAAGTGTAAAGGGTGCTTCCTGAAAGATTCTGCCGGGCCGAGATAATCGCGTTACGCTCGCAATGCACGATGAGTTTGTATTTGAGTTCACGTTCGTTGAGGCGGTAACTGGTATCTTCCACGCCGTGCGGAAATCCGTTGTAACCGAGGCCAACCACAAAATTATCCGGCGAAACAATCACAGCCCCGGTTTTCGTGCTCGGATCCTTACTCCACTGAGCGACGTGTTTGGCTAGTTCGAGATAGCGGCGGTCCCATTTTTCGCTCATAGAATTCTGTCCAATGACGGTTCTAAATTTCTAAAATAACTCAACAAACTTTCCTCGTTCACAAAGTGAACAATGTTCGGGAGATAATCAAAAACGTTTTGTTTTCCGCCAACCACGAAGATTGGCATCCCACGTTCCCATGCCATTCCAAATTCAAACATACGGGCGCATGAGACTAATCGGGACGGAACGGTTGGGCCGCTAGGCGTATCCGTGAAGCGAACAAGAATGTCGGCGGCTCGAAGGTCTTGGATGTCGTGAAAGCCGTCTTCGGTGCGAAGCCGCGTAGGTTTTTTGTATATCGTCTCTGCGTCGATCCACCTTGAAGTGATTTCAACTCCCGCTTGTCGCAATTTTTCTGCCACAACCTTAATTTCAGATTGGCGAGAAAACGCGGCTGCGAGGTAAACCTTCACTTTACGGTCACTTCTCCGTACAGCATGTTTCGATTTCGAGCCATGGGAACGAGCCATTTGAGATTTGGAACCACGTTTCCAGGAAGGTCGTCGGCCAAAACTATGGAAATCATTTCGTCTGTGGTGGTTCCGACATTCCAGATTTTGGTTGAGAATGCTCGGAAGAAATATATTTCGAAAGGATTTGTATTGCCCGGAATTTTTGATTCTTTATCGCATCGCATGAGTAGGAAATTATCCCACTCGCACTCGTCCGTGTTTACTCCTGTTTCCTCGAAAAATTCTCGGCACATCGCGGCAGCGGAACTTTGGTCGGTTGGTTCTATCTTGCCGCCCACACCGTTGAATTTTCCAGCCTGCCACTCAGGACGATTTTTCAGAATTAAACAGACATCCAAACCATCTCCCGAAAACATGAATCCAACTACGTAGCGTTTCATATCAGAATGGTACCACATCTAGGGCTAATTCGTCAAGTAGTTCTTTTCGAGAAAAATATACCCCGGTCGCGAAATTGTACATCACGTCGTAGCGTTCCGGTTCTTTGTCCATCAAAATAAAGGGGAATTATATAGTTGACTCCCTTGATTTTGACTTGGCCTTAGTTTTCTCCGCACGCTTATTCCTTCGTGCTCTACGCTTTGCGGCTTTAGTCTTTGGTTTGGGCTTGTAAGCGAGCACAACGTCCGTGACGGCATCTAGGATTTTCATGCGGTCAGAGCCTCAAACGTCAGTCTCTTGCCTGCTACGGCGTCCACAAAACTATCCAGACGCTCCGTGGTGTGCCTGCTGACGTTCCCTTGATTCAGGCGAAAGGTAAACTCGTTAACGTAGCGTCCCACGTGCTTGCGGTCGGCGTGATGATAGACGCCGTGCATCCCACGTTTCATCACAGCCCAAACCGACTCAATTCCGTTCGTGTGAGCCGTCCCACGGACGTATTCACCAGCAACGTGCTTCACGGCTTCGTGTTTGTAGCCTTCGGAACCTAGACGTTTGTAGCCGGGAGCCTCATCCGAGATAACGCGGGAGCCGGGCAGTACGTTCTTTTGAACAGCGGTGCGGAGGGCGAGTCCACCGATGCTGTCAGTCACAGCCGCATAAGTATTTCCGCCACGTTCGCGGATGCCAATGACGGCTACTTTCTCCGAGCGTTCTCTTGGCTTGTGGATGCGGTCGTACATGTGGCGATTGTTCTCTTCGCCCCCGAAGAACGTTTCGTCCACTTCGACTGTGCCCTTGAGCATTTCCAGTTTGGTGCCGCAAGCCTCTCGGAGCCTGTGGAGAACAAACCATGCGGACTTTTGCGTGATACCGATTTCCTTTCCGAGTTGCAGGGAAGAGATTCCCTTGCGAGCGGTCACTAGCAGGTACATCGCATACAGCCACTTGTGAAGAGGAACGTGCGACCGCTCGAAAATAGTTCCTGTTCTCACAGTGAAGTCCAGCTTGTCAGCATTGCAACGATAGAAGCCATCCTTGCGAACCGTGATGCGCTCTTTGCTCTTGCATTGAGGACAGGTAACACCGTTAGGCCACAGACGCCCCTCCAGATACTTGCGAGCGGTAGGTTCATCGGGGAACAGTTCAAATAGCTTGAACGTGCTGATAGTGGAGCGGCTCATTGTTTTCCTGCTATCACTTTTAAGTCTAAATAGGAACTATAAACCATCAAAATAGCGGGAAAGAACACAAAACCTACGATTACTAATATCAAGCTGATTGCTTCCGTGTTCATGGTTTGCTCCCTTTCTCATAGCCAATGATTGAAATCTTCGCCCCAAAGACGACGCTTACAACGGTTGCAAATTCCCGCTTCCGCTGCGATTTGTAGTGGCTCAGGTTGTTCGCAATAGCACTCGCCAATAAGCCAGTTAATGAATCGACGAATCATAGTTCCGCCTTTCTTCCTTCTAATTTAGTGTGCAGCATCCTCGACCACCCCGTTGCTTTTGCGCTCCACGCACAGTCAGCGTCCAGACCATGAAAGTATTCTTTGTTCGCACCGTGAAACTCATATTCTTTTCTTCCGCCAGCGTCGTAGACCCACGCTCCCTTTATCTCTTCGGCGGTGAAGTGTTGGCGTACTTCTGTCATGGTTCGTTTTAACAACTCACGGCAGAATGCGTGGGCATCGTCTCTGTTTCTTTTTGGACGCCACTCAATGCAGCCGCACTCTGAAATGCAGCAAGCGGACATAATCGGCTTTCCGCGAGATGGCCCCATGCCCATGTGGTCGGCCCGATGATGCCCACATTTGCAAATCACAGTCCGCTCCCTGTATGCCGTTCTATCAATCGCTCGGATTGAAGTTTGGTCATTCCTTTCAATTCTCGCATTGCTGATTTGGATGCTTCTTCTCTCGACTCGCCAGCCAGCATATTGCGCTCCATTAGAATCTGATGAGCCATGAGATTGCGAGTGATTCTGGCGGCTCTTGTTTTGTAATCTCTGTTGTTTCCGAGTCCCATGTGATTGCCTCCACTAGATACAGTGTACATAACTACCTCAAGGGAGTCAAGTACTTTCTCAAACTATTTAGTACTGGTACGTACTGAAAACACAGGGGTTATAAGTCCTTTGTTTTCATACGGGAGTTAGCTATATAATTCCCAAATAAAGCCTGGTTTTCCAGAACCAATCATATAGCCTAGTTCGAGGTGGCCGCTCTTTCCGGCAGGGAGGAGTAGAATAGCTGCGTCACAGCGGTCCAAATGAGTTTTATCAAAATGGAAAACATGCCGGGCGGCGTATCCTGCCAAAGCATCCGCGAAATTCCGGCCACGTAAATTTTCGTATGCCTGCCATGAATCGTCCGCAATTTTTCCGGCCCCATACCAATCATCGAAAACGTCCAATCCTATTTTTCGTAATTCTTGCCCGAATTCTGGGACGGCTTCATTCCGGAGCGAACCGATTAGATAGACAGATTTCAATGTGGCCTCGCAAAAGCCTGAGATTGTTTTTGTTCGGGTACTATGTCGTCAAAAAGTAACGGGATGTTTTTCTGAAATTCCGCGAGCAAAGGAACTGTGACTCTTTTAAAATCTGGATGCGTCTCCTTCGTTGTTCGAGCCAAAAGCAGCCACCGCCATGATCTGAGATTTCCAGTTACCGATATGGTAGCCGCGAGCGCATTTGGTAGAACTGAGCGGGCTTCCTGAGGGCGCACTCCGTTTCGCAGAAGTTCAAGATAGGCTTGTTCGGAAACCGCGACGGCTCGCTCCCATGTTGGAATATTGGAATAGACATGCCCGCCTTCTTCGATTCGGGCAGGTTGTATGAATTCGAGTTCGGATTTTCCGTAATTCACGAACCTTGTGCTCTCTTGTGTAAATGAAAAAAGTCTGTGCCGGACGAGTTCGTGCGTAACTCCACGGTCAACTCTGAAAATTACGGTGAGCGAGGCGTGCTCGACTACGCTCCAATCCCCGTGTTCCAATACAACTGCTTGTATAAATCTTTTCCACGAATCGGGAGTTTGTTTGTCTTCCGAACGGTGCGAAATTCGAGCCATCCGCTCTATGAACTGTAGCAGTTGAACGCCCACCTGTTCATTAAGTGAACCCCACGGAGTCAGAATTTCGAAAGACGGCTCAATTATTTTCAAGTTCTGCTCTCGTAACTACGTGAGTGCCCACAAATTCCACACTGATGCCTGCAACTTTGTTAGCGAATCGGGCGCATTCTTCTAAATCATGCTGTGCGGTTCGAAATTGCGGAGCGGTATCTAAATACTTGTACACGAATGCGGCGAGAAAGCAATCTCCGGCTCCGGTTGTGTCTCGGACTGGATGGTTTTTTGTTGAGATCGGATTTCCGTCTACTGAACACCCATCAGGGCCTAATTTATTGATGACGTGTTTTGCCATGCTTCCGCATAGTTTGTGATAATTTGTTTCCGTTTTGTTCGGAAACATTGCGAAACAACCCCAATAGGCATCCCATGAATTTTTTGCGTCCACGAAAACTGGAATTTTTAAAGTGTCTGCGGCCCGAACAATATCTCGGGAAAGCGCACCAGTGAAAGAACCTTTTCCGTAATCCGAAACAATAATCGCGTCGGGTGGGGATTTCAATTGCGCCGCGATGTTTCTGCCATAAAATTTCGAATCTAAAGGTTCGGGGGAATCACGGTCAATTCGGAGCATCAATCGGTCGTCTGCAAAAACTCTCTCCTTCGTTGAAATCGTTCCGGGGATGAAAACCACGCTCTCTTTTCCGGCCAATTCAATAAGTTGGTTCGCAACCAATCCTGCCCCGCCTTGGGACTCAAAACTTTTTTCTTCGACCAATACGGGAACAGGACCTTCTGGACACAGCCGAGTAGCCATACACATTCTGTACTTGTCTACGATTAGGTCTCCGAGTACCAAAACTCTCATTTTTTCACCGTCGCTTCCCGTAGTTCGTTTTGCGCGGCATCTGCCAAATCCTGGTTTCCTTTGAGTTGTTTTTCGAGCGCAGCCACGAGTTCCTTGGCTTCTGTTAATTGTTCGGAGATTATTTTTACGGTTTCGATTGCTCGGGCATAATTCTGGGCGGCTTCGACTACTTTTTGAGCGGTGGGATCGGTGAGGGCGGGTTCGGGCACTACATTTTGTTGCACAATACTTCCGTTTTCTTGGAGTTTTGTGCTTGGAGGTGTAGTGTTCACTTTGTGAACAGGTTCGTTCGTGGGGTTTGGTTGGGCACCAAAACATTCATGGCATCGGTTGGGGCCGATGCTTGGTTTCATGTGGGCTTCACAAAATTTGTACGGTGCGGGGTTACTCATCGATTTCTTTTTTGTGAATGATAAACTTTTCACCAGAAAGAAGATCATCGAAAATATAAAAATCTTCTATCCCGAGAAAAGGGGATAAGGCTAATTCACACTGTTGTCGATTTGCTTTTATTCTGACGATGAGTGCGGCCCGGTTTTCAGAATATGTCATTTCGCCTCCGGAAAATACAAATTCCGCAAAGTGGATTCCAATCGGTTTCGCAACTCAGGATTATTTTTTAAACATACCCGGGCGTTTTCCGCGCCTTGGCCAATTCGGTCGCCATTCACAGTGTACCACGAGCCGGATTTTTCAATCAATCCTTTTTCTACTCCGAAAGTAATTAAGTCGGCCTCTTTGGAAATGCCTTCGCCGTAGATAATAGCGGTTTCGACTTCCTTGAAAGGCGCAGCCAATTTGTTCTTCACTATTTTCAGCTTTATGGGATTAGAGGTTTTCACTCCATCGGTTTCGGAGGGTTTACCGATTCGGCGGATATCCACGCGGATGCTTGCGTAGAATTTGAGCGCCCGGCCACCAGTTGTGGTTTCTGGATTGCCGAACATCACGCCTATTTTTTCGCGAATCTGGTTGATAAAAACAAGGCAGGTATTGGATTTTGCGGTGATGGCCGTGAGTTTTCGGAGCGCCTGAGACATCATCCGGGCTTGCAGACCCATTTGCGGATCACCCATTTCGCCTTCGAGTTCGGCGCGAGGCACCAGAGCGGCCACTGAATCAATAATCACTACATCAATCCCGCCTTTGATTAAAGTTTCCGCTATTTCGAGCGCCTGTTCGCCGTTGTCGGGCTGTGAAATAAGAAGTTTGTCCGTATCGATATTCAATTTTCGGGCGTAAACAGGATCAAAGGCGTGTTCGGCGTCGATAAAAGCACATTCCCCGCCGAGTTTTTGAGCTTCTGCAATTAGGTGAAGAGTGAGTGTGGTTTTTCCACCGCTTTCCGGGCCATAAATTTCCACTACACGCCCGCGGGGGAAACCACCGATTCCGAGAGCGATATCCACGGCAAGCGAGCCAGAGGGAATCACGTCTACTTTTAGCTTGTCTGTCGAACCAAGTTGCATGATACTGGTGATTCCATGCTGCTTACGGACGAGCGCAATTGCTTCTGTTAGCTCCTTCTTCAATTTCTCACCATGGTTGAGTTTTTAACCCGTCTGCGGAAAGTTCATGTTCGACAAATATTGGAGCGACCATCGTTTTCTCACCAAACTCTTTATTAATCAGAAAGAAAGTTTGGCTAGGTTTTTCGTAGCTTGCCTTGATGCTGACAGCGTACGCATTGTATCCGATAAGAGACCCGTTTGCAATGAAGTTCCCCCCGTCGAAACGGGTGTGGAAGTGGCCGAATACGTCGAGGTTGACTGGGTGTGCCTTATTCCACTGGGCGATGGCTTTGTTGACCGGGATCGTGATGCCTCCGACTCCCCCTTGGTAGTTCACCATGTGACCGTGGTGAAAACGGACTTCGTATTGACCTTCGAAAAATCGTACGAACGAGTGGTAGCCTGTCGAGATTACAAACTTCACTCGTTTTTCGTTTTTGAAAAAATCCCGAATGCTGTAGAACATATAAAGTTCGAGCGAATTCCCGGCTTCCGTAGCGATCCGCTGTTTTTTCGTCATGCGCCCGTGATTTCCGGAGTGGCCGACAAAAATAATTTCCACGTCTTCGGGCGTGTTGTCTAGGATGAATTTCACGCCGCTAACAAGCATTCCTTGCGCTTTATAAATTGCCTCGACTGGTGGGAGTAGGTTACTTTCCGCCAAATCTTCGTGGATACTCCCGGAAATGAAGTCCCCGAGCGCAGCGATCACGATAGTTTTAATGGTGGTTTTTTGACTCTCAATTTTATACCAAGCCAGCCCACCATGCAGAAGATTTTGAAACCGCCGATCCGCGATTTCCAAATTGAACTCATTTTTATTACCTACCGCCTCGGCGCGAACTTCCTCTTCGATATGCCAATCGGACCAAACTAGGACCGCTGCGGATTCGGATTTGTTTGTTGGAGCCTTTGGCAGCACATCAATGATTTGCGGAGTAGCTGCTGAAATTTTTAGAAGGGCTTCGTTCTCTTTTTCGAGTTGGAGCACCCGTTCTTGGAGGATCGAAATAGTGGTACCATGGCCTTCTTTTTTGACCCGAAGTTTTTCGAGTTCGATATCAACCTGTTGCTGTGGCGTAGGAGGCGCAATGGTTGGAACCGCAGAAGGCTGTCCTTTCCAAGCGTTTTTCACACATCCGCAGGTCAGGCAGTCTTTCCGGAACTTTTTCGTTTCCTTACAGTTCGGGCACTGTCTGACAGAATATCCAGCCATCTATTCTCCTAGACCTAAACAATACTCTTCATGGGCTCCGGCGCACCCGGAGCAAAAAGTCTGTTCACAATCCGAACAGAAGTCGAGATTAGCCCCGTCATCTTCGGTTAACCCGCACAGTTCGCAGAAGTTCATGTTTCTAAGTGTCCGTCCACGACTGAAACAAACTGAAAAACTCCGTGCGGGTCTGTGTCGCCCTGAAAAATAATCTGCTCTATTTCGCGAGTCCAGTTCGTCGGACAAGTGTGTTCGTTGTAAAAATATTCTTGGTGCCCAGCGTACTCTTCTGGAGTATCTTTCTGACTGTGTGCGTATTTCCAAGCGTTCAATTTCAGATAGATTGGCGGTTCGGTGACAGACTTTAGAGTGACCGTGACAGGTGTTTCTTTTTCGCTGCGGCCTTCAACTTTGAATTGACCCTCGCTGATTCGTTCGATATTCGAATACCAATGGCAGCTTTCACAGGCCCAATGGGTTTTGAAACCAATGGAGAGATGGTCGCCACGCCACGAACCGTTTGGACAATTCGGGCATGGAATATAAAGTCGTGGTTTCCCGTCTACTATCACAACCCCGCCGTCCGTGCGAAAAATCCCGCCAAAAATCCTAGCCCGAACCATTTTAATTTGCTCTTGCGGGCCTGCGCTTTGATATCTTTAATCTCCGCATCTTTTGCGGAGATTGTGGCGGTATTCGACGCATTGTCCGAAGCGTGCGCTTTTTTCTCGTCGTTGTAGATAGCTACTTCGTTCACAAACTGAACTTGCAGGCTGGAGTTTTGTTTTTGCAAATCTGAAACATCCTGTTCGAGCACAGGAACAGCTTCGATGGCCTGAACGCTCGCAATCGCGGCTTGCTGGTCCACTAAATAGCCGCCCGTAGAAGGTTTTATATTGCCCGCGTTTTTGATATCTTTCTGCCATTCTACGGACAATTGATCGGGTGTGAGTTGGGGAACTTGTGCCTGCTGTGTTCGGAGTTGCGCGTCCCGACTGGCAATTGCATTTGCGAGCGAACCGACTTCGGCTTGGAGCGTGGCATTTTGCTGCGCGAGGGAATTTATCGTTGCCTGGGTCTGTTGCTGAAATTGCTGGTTTTGCTGGAGCAGGGTTTGAGCGAAGGCTTGTTTATCCAAAGCAGCTTCGTGGGCGTGTTTTGCTAGAAGCGCTTCGACTCCGTAAACCGAACCCAGTACGAGCGCACCCGTAAGCCCGAGCAAAAGAAGATGGTGAGTGAGCCACGAATAATCCGCTTGAATTTTTTGAGTGATTGTATCGCTCATGCGGACCTTAATTCCCCATCAAATACCACTCCTCCACGCCAAGGACGAGAGGCGGTGGCGGGCAGTTTCGCGTCAATATTTCTGAAACACGCGACACACCAAACTTGGCTCACTAATTGTGGTTTAGTTCGCGGATCGAGCATACAACCCCCGCATCCAGAACAGTGATTATGAACGGTATGGTCCGTAGCAAATTTTTCGAAGTCTGTCATGATGCCTTGATGGAAGTGATTTGATTTGCAGTCAGCAAACGGCTGGCAAGATATTTTGCGATGTTATCTACCTGTTCATCGGTCATAATTGCTTGAATGGGCAGTTTCATCCGCTCCTCGAACACTTTCTTGATTTGTGCGAAACCCTCTTCCGCGGCGGTTTTTGCTTCCATGGCTTGCGCCGCCAAAGTCACGGCTTCGTCCCGTTCGGCTTCCGCGCCTTTCACTAGACCGCGATAAATCAGAGTCGTTGCAATGAACAGAAGAATCAACCCGCCTGCTACTGCCGCCAGAATCAGTTGTCCCATCTATCCTCCGACAAACACGGTAACACAGATTAGCTGAAAAGTCAACTAAAACAGCGATTTAAGACTTTCCGATTTCGGAGGGGTTTTCTTGTAGGTATGGTTATCTACAGCCGTTTCAAATTTCTTGAACTTCGAAACGGGCACGACAATATGGCCGATATTCGAGCCTTCTCCGAAACTGCCGACTAGAAATCCTATAATCGCCCGTTGGTCCTCCGAAACAATTGAGGATCCGCTGCTACCCGGCCCGCCGCCAATCGCGACCAAAATTACGTCTTTCCATTGTACATCGCCCGCATCCAGGGGGGGTCTATCCACCACGGTATCGGAAATATACCCTTGAAAAAATTGTTTACCGAGGCCGAGCGGAGAAGCCACGTTCACTACTGCGTCCCCAATTGTAAGTTTATCACTGTCCCCTAGAGGCACGGTTTCCAATTTAGCAGCGGTTTTCACCTCAAAAATAGAGAAATCATCACCTACTTTTCGGTCTCCAGCCATCACGAGCGAAGCCGGAATAAAAGTTTTCTCACCCGTAGTGTCGAAAGTGATGAAATACTTCGAGGCTTTCTGCTCTTGGTCCGTTTCCCCGGAAACGCAGTGAGATGCACTCACAAATCGGTAGCCCGCATCTTTGTCTAATTTCTTGTACGCAGTGGCCGTGCAGGTCATTTTCATTCCACCGTCTTCGGTTTGTTTATAAAGAAGCGCGACCGAAGCATACACTTTCTGAACAAACTGCGGACGGGTTTCCGCCGACCGAACAGAATTAGGCAGCAGAATCAGAACTAGGAGTAGGACTGCGATTAGTTTCTTCATTGGGTATCCTTAAAACTTTTCTTGCAGGGGGATTCTGCAAGTATTGCGTTACCGCTTGAAGCCATGGAATCTTGTCGATGCGCCCGATTTTTCGGTTGCATCCGGCGTACCTGCCACCACAGAGCACACCTCGCACAGATCGGCGTAACAGTTCACGCTGGCCTTTTTTTCGGGCCTCTTTTCGGGTTGAACCAATCGCGATGCAACTGGCGTCGGTCTCGTTCAAAAATGCCGCCCAATTCCAATCCCGAAGCCGCTCGATGATTAGTTTCGTTCGGGCAATCTTATGATCGTGGTCCACTTCCATCCGAACAGTCCCATCGAATACCCGTCCGCACGCGGCGCATTTTCCACCTTGTTCGTCCACGATGGCTTGACGTTCGGCCAGAGTGATTCCGTATTCTTGAAGGAGGTAGGAATTAGAAGTGGTCATGCGAAAAAGAACATCTGCCCTACCTGCGCAATCCGCGGGTGTAACTCGGGTTTGCGCGAAATATTATTTAAGAAGGTTTCTGAGGTTATTTGGTCGAGTCTCGCGTACCAAAGCGCGGGTTTGTACACGTTCGCCTGAAAACTCGGATTCGCTGGAACTGTCACGTCGTCTTTTTGTGCGCCCGAAAAAATCCCGTCGATTTCTTGGAGCAGGCATTGCACCGAATAAATTCTTGGATCGGGCAAGGTGTCTGGGTACGGTTCGATTCGGGCTGAGTACATTCTGTGGTTCGAAAGTAAATCCGTCCAGTTGCCGCCCCACCAACCTGCGTCATTTCTGTGTTTGAGGGTATGGCAAACGGCCCGCATTCCATCGAGCCCTTCCGAGAAGGCGTCCAGATAAGCTAGCCGAACCATTTCCGCTTTAATGAAATCGCTGCCCGTCATTCGAGCACAAAACAGGCAATATGTCGGCCTGTTCCTTTCCCTGCGGTTCCGTCCTCAGTGGCGAGCCAGCGGACATCTCCTAAATTTGAAACCTTTGCGCCTGCGGCTAAAAGCATGAGAACCCATTTATCGATTGGATAGACCAAAACAACTCGCTTTCCTTTTTTGTTTTCTGCGATTGCTTTTCTCGCCCACGCTGTTGGACCTTTTTTCTTTCCTTGGTGGAGAATTGATCCGAATGGTGGATTCACATAATTTGACTGGCCCCACTCTTCGGTGAGTCCATCGAATTCTTCTGGTTTCGGATGCGGACACGGATCAAAATCGAATTCATATTGTGAATTGAGCCGTTCGTACAATTCTGGAGGCGTAATCCAATAGTGCTTTCCGTCTGCGCCATTCCCTACATGAAATTTATTTTCCTCTGGTTGTTTGCGTTTCAAATATTCACCATTAAACAATCCTCATCTGGCGGGTACGGGCTACAATATCTTTTTCGTTCGTGCGGTGGTTTTGGCCACTGAATTGCAGGAGGTGGGTTCGTATACCATTTTTCATAGGCTAGTTCGCACAAAATTCCAAAAACCATAATCGCTCCGATGTAGAGGGCCCCGCGAACATCACTTCTCATTCAAAATATGGTATCATAGTTGCTGGGAAAGGTCAAGCGGTTTTGATAGATTTTTTGTTCGGTCGGTAATTAGGTGAAAACGGATCGATTTTTATCTTGTCCGAATATTTTCCTTCCGGCTTTTTGTCGTCCACGCCTTCCACTACGATTCGACTCTCATTTTTCGGTTCTTTCAAACCCTTAGCTGCATCCGTTTTTTTGACGAGTTCGGAATCCCCGAATTTTATCGGTTTGACACCAAATTCCTTGAGCTTGCTCGTCATTTTTTCCTTGACATTTTTCGGTGTAACTTGGTCCTCATTTAATGCCGCGGTTTTTCCGGGATGATCCGGATGCTCGAACATGTGAACGCCGGAACCTTTGGAAAGTTCACCTTTATATTTTAAACCCGCGCCTTCAATCACATCTTTTGGAGATGGTTTTTCTTCCGGAGCGGATGGTTTTTTAGGCGTGCTCGGAGGTTCGCCACCTCCGGATCCGCCTTCCTTGGATTTCGGAGCCTTCACATTTTCTTCGGGCACATCTTTTTTGAAACTGTACCACTTTTCGCCTTCGTTCGGGCCGGAATGAATTGTATGGCTCGTGCCTTTGAGCGGAATGTGAACAACTTCGTGCGGCTGCCCGGTCATGTTCTCTAAATTCTCTTTGTACGTATTGGCTTTGTCAAGAGAACTTGTGGCGACTGGCCGATCCCCCGCAGAGACGCCTTTCTGTCCAACTGGACGGGCGCGATAAGCAAATTCTGGCGGGGCTTCCACTACTTTGTGGCCCCCTAGTTTGCTGAAGGCGAGTTCTTGCTCTGCGGTAAGGGCTTCTCGCTCCTCCAAACTCATAGCGGGGGGCATAATTGCGGCTTCCGCGGTAGATTTTACGTCCTTACCGACCGGAACGGCTTTTAAAAGTTCACCTGTTCCGCCCGCGAGTGCGCGAGTGACGGGATTTAGAGCCCCGCCTGATTTTGTACGTCCGGATTCCGCAGCATTTTGCAAATCTTCGGCCATCCGGTCGAGGCCCTCCCTAAAAGGTTTGAGCACGTTTTCAGATAAGTGCTGCGCATGGGTGTCCAGAAATTGTTTCGCATGTCCGTAGGCTTGTTCGAGCGGTGAACCGAATTTTTCGTTATATTGCTGAACACCCTGAGATTGCGGCGAATCCGGATCCATTTCGTGCCCGGGGCCTTTCGCAGCATTCGAAGTGTCTGGAGCAGGAGTAATATTTCGGGCAACTGTTTGGATTACGGATTCGTCGGCCATTTACGGCACTACTTTCAATCCCGGATCAATTTTCTGGGCTTCCGGCAACTGGTCGGAATTTATTTCCCGTGTAGTCCCGTCACTGGTTCGTACGCGCACGATTGCGGAACCCGCGGCTGCCGGAGCATTTTCTAGGGCTTTGCTGGCTGCGCCCGCTACAGCTTGGGCAGCTTTTTTCACGGGGCCCGCAGGAGCGGCTTTAGAAACCGCTCGATTGAGCATAGCGGTTGGTTCGTTGTAAAGTTTGTCGATAATCGGCAATGCCGCGATTGCAATTCCGCCCGGGCCCCCATGCGCGAAGCCCGCGGTCAAACCGATAATCTGTTTTAGGCTAAGATTTCTGGCCCGGCCCGCCACATTAACTTGTCCGCGGATTTCGTTCTCGACATTTCCGATGGCCCCGTACGTATCCTTGAGTTCCTTAATATTTGAAGGATCGCCCGGCAAAGGATTTTTTTCGAGATGTTCATAAAGTGAACTCCGAAGTTCATCGGAAAGAGTTCGCCACGCAGAAATTTGGGGATCAGCTTTTTCCATCATTGCCCGTTCTTTAGGCGTTTTTTTCCAATACCCTTTGTCCGAAAGTTTGGCGTTGTAGAGTTCGATTTCTTTTTCTACATCCCCGACAGTTTTTTCGCCCGTAAAAAGCGGACTTCCACTGGTGTATCGGTCGGCTACTTGCTGAAGAACTTTTGCATCTTCGGGAAAATTCTTTTGCAGCGCAGGCGTGATTTTTGCACGAACCGCATCGGCGGCTTTCGTGGTATCGAAAGTTTCCGTAGCATGGCGGTCGATTGCGGGCATCACTTCATCTGTCCAGATTTTGCGGCGCACGTCTCCGATTCGGTCGGCAGCCTCGCCCATATCTTTGAACTTACCGTTCTCTTCGACCTCTTGAACAATTCGGTCCTTGGCTTTGCCCCAATCCTCGATAAATTTGAAATTCTTTTTGTACGGTTGGGCAGCCTTCATAATTTCTTCTTCGGCTGTGTTTCCTAAACCAACGGCTTTGGCTACTTTTTTCACCACAGGACCGACTATTTCTCCGGCAACACCGCCGATTGCACCACCCTCCGCGCCTTCTTTCGCGCCTTCGGCAGACCCTGTTTTTACCGCGCCTTCGGCACCACCAACTGTGCCGCCTTTTACAAGAGAAGCTAAAAATTTCGTAGCCTTCGGATAGTCTTCTGCGAGTTCAATTAGATGCGGAGCGTGTTGGGCAATTTTCTGAACTAAGCCGAGGCTTTTTACCGCACCTTTTAGAGCCTCGTCGCCCGCAGCCCATTCTGCGAGTTCTTCGCCTGCTTCACCTGCTTTTTCACCTACGTTGGCACCTTTAGACATAGCCTCCGTAAAAGGAGAAACATCGCCTTGGCGAAGTCTTTCCTGTTCCTCCGTGAGAGGAATTCCAACTGCGTGTTCCGCTTTCGCGAGAAGCTGGTTCGCACCGATTCCTGTTTGGTACGCACCTTTTGCCACTCCCGCCACGATGCTTTGTCCGGGCAAGGAAGAAGCGGAACTGATTGCGGATTGGGCCTGATTCACTTGGTCTTCCCGGGTCGGTGGTGGCATCGTGTTCACATTCTGAACAGGCCCGCCTTTTCGGGTTTGAATCGCGCCGGGCTGAGCCGCAGGGTTTGTATCTGGAAGCGGTTTTGATTTACTCAAATCCAAAGTTACGCCCGCAGGAGCCGCAGACAATGGCTGGGATTTTGACATATCGAGTTGTACGCCGGAGTAATCCTGCGCTTGAGGTGTATCGTTCGGATCGGCCATATTTTATGGTAGGTTCGGGGCGGGACCCAGAATATTTCCTTGGATATCGTGGTAATACATTTTTCCATCGCTGCCCGGAGCAATGCCTGTTGCACCCGCAGGACGCTGGGCGGGATTATCTGGAGATTGGATTTGTTCGCTGTTGGGCTGAACTCCAAACATAGCCCCACTTTCGGACGGGTATTGTTTGATATAATCCCCCAAACCAAGATTGTTCGCAGCGGTTCGAGCGGAATCCGTGATGAGTCCGGGATAATGTCCACCCCACGTTCTGCGCCATTTTCCGTCGATTTGGTCGAGACGCCCGACCGCTTGTTTTCCCATTTCCTGAAGCGCCCGCATAATTTGCGCAGGGGAGGAGGAATCACTCATAATTTGTCGGCCTTGCTCGCTGTCTGCTAGGTCCGAAGCGTGCCCGTTTTTGATGAAATTCTGCCATTCACTACGGGCAGCAAAAATATCGGCCATAAGTCCGGGAACGCCGGGGTTGCCCATGCCTTTGGATTTTATTGTATTAATGGGTTCGTTGAACCATGGGCTATTCGTGCGCTGCAATCTGTCCGAACCCATCCTCACGTCATCTGCGTGGACAAGAAATTGACCGAACGAAGCGATGGCTTTTCCGTCTTCCCCGTCTGCGAAAGACTTTTGAGCGGATTGTTTCGTGTTATACAATCCTTCCGTCCACCGCGGGTTAAGCAGGGATGTGAGAGTAGCAGCATGGGCCGCGTCTAACTGTCCTGAACCCTTCGTAGTGCGGGTAGGAAAAATCTTATTTATGTCAGCATCCCCGTTCGCGACTTTTAAAAGAGCCGCTTGCTGCATCGGAGGCACATTTCGCAAAATAGCTTGAGAGGACTCGGGCAGTTTTCCGATGGCATCCAGATAGGCTGGAATCGCAGCTTGCCCGCCGTTTCCGATATTTCCCGAAATCAACGCGGCGTTCGCGAGCGCCTCTTTCGCTTTGGCATCCGCTTCCGCAGCCTGCGCCTTCTGGAGTTCGGTTTTTCCTTCTTCTTGTTTTAGCGGGAGCGGAGTCACAGGACCCAATGGCTTCACCGCATCTGGCGACCCGGGCGGCAAAACGCGATTAATCAAAACAGGATTTTCCTTCGTCGGATCTTTCGGGTCGGTTGACCACCCCAATTCTGCCTTAGCCCACCCATCCAAAACCGCTTTTCGCTGTTCTTCCACGCGATTCATCGCAGGTAAAAGAGAGGTGAGTTCGTACTCGTCTCCGGCTTTGATGGAATCCGCGTTCGGGATTCGCGCCATTGGTCCGTATTTCTGGAAATCCTCGGCCATTTCCGGAGTAACCTTGATTTTTCCATCTTGCGTACCGTCAATCACAGCCATTCGCATGTAGAATTTCGGCTGGCCGTCCACCATAACCTGCTGTCCGTTCGCGTCGGTTTCCGGAGCCCATCCGAGAGGCTTGATTATGTGCGTAGCCCAAAAAGTGGGGTCTTTTTTCACTTCTTGTTCAACTTGTGAATCGGAAAGTTCGTGTGCGTGGGCACCCAATTCCGGCGAAGCCTGAACTGCGTTGAAAAGACTCTCGTTCTGTTTGTAATGGGGGTCCATTTCGTTCGCGAGTTTTTTGTTCGCGAAATAAGTGGACATCGTGAGGGCGTTTTGGTGCGCAACCTGATATTTTCGCAGCGTAGTTTGCTGTTGCGTCTCGAAATTTTCCTGCGCTTGCGCACGCTTTAGGGTATCCTGTTGCAGATTTTTTTCCTGAACGGCTTTGGCACCCGCACCCACGCCTGCGAGAGCGTTCGCGAGTCCGCTTTTTTCTTTTTCGGGAGCCGGAGCGGACAGTCCGATGAGTGCGTTCGCGGCGATGGCTTTTATTTTTTGGGTAGTTGTGAGCGGAGCCGCAGGCGTGGCTACCATTTTTCCGGATTCGTCCACGGAATAACTCGGAGTTGGCGTGCCTGCGAGCGAGCCCAGAATCGAACCAATCATAGCCGGGGCTAGGTGCCGGAAAGAACTTCCGGGAGACGGTGGGGTTGCCGCTTGCGCGGGAATAGATGCTGGAGCGGTCGGACCCGGAGCGGGAGGCTGGAGTTGCGTACTCGCCGGAATCTGAGTTTGGTCCATATTCGGACTCGTTGCGGTTACGGCGTTAGGGTCGGTTGCCATCGTTTGGTTCCTCTACGGGCGATTCCTGAAAATAAGTGAGTTTTGTGTTTAGCGAAATCTCTTCGTCGTCGAGTGCGCGTCTGAGAAAAAGTACGATTTTGCGCGTAGAAACTTCGTGGTTGAATCCATATATGGACAGCAAATCCTTGAGTACGTTTTCTGCACTCAGACGGTTATTTTTACCCGAACATTTTGCAACCATGTCTGCGATTCCGGCTTTAAACCCGCCCATCACACTTGAAAAAATTCTGTAGTGGTCTGAATCACATTTCTTTTCCGGACGGTAAGTTTTGAGAAGAAGCGGATTACGCAGTTTGAATGCGTGCGATTCCGGGTCATCGAAACATCCGTTCATTTTCCCAAGCGCCAAAACTAACCCCTCGTATCGAATCATGTCATTTGCCTTAACTGTACGCAGTTCCTGGATTTGTGGAACCGCTGGTATCACTTAGCGGAAGATTTGCAGGCCCGCCTCCACCAATGTTAATTCCACCCTTGAGAGCCCCGCCCGCCACACCACCAATAATTTGCCCTACTGGACCCTCCCATGCTTGGTTCGCAGCGGTAATCGCGGTTCCACCTTGCATTTCAGAACTAGCTGCACCGCTCGCTGCACTTCCTGCGTTCGTAATCGGATTTTCAAGCTCACCTGGCGCAGTAGCTAGTTCCTGCGTGGCGAACTCCCAATTCTGTCGGCCAATGTCGTAACCTTTTGCCGTAATTGCGGATTGGGCTTCGGCTTCTTTTACCGCGGTATCCTGTGCAAGCGAACCGATAATCGAGGCTTCCGAACCGCTAGGCAGATAGGTTGTTCCACCACCCCGGGACGCGACCGCCCCGCGAACAGCATTTGCAGTTTGGGCGCTTGCTTGGTTCAATTGTTCGGCTGTGTCCGTACGCAAGGCGGCTTCTTCCGCGGGTGCGAATCCGAATTGGCTGGGCCCCGCAGTTTGGATCGGAGTTAACCCTTTAACCAAATTTCCGAGAATAAGCTGGTTATCTCCGGCAATTTGCTGCAACCCTTCGGTCAAAAGATTAGAAACTTTTTGTTCGTTGGCAAATGCTGATTTCTGCTGGGAACTCGCTCCGCACATATTTTATGCCTTTAGGTACTGTCCTACAAAATCCGAAAATCCGAGACGCTTTACGAATTTCGCGGCTCGACCGCCTGCCCGCACAATGACTTCAGAACAATTGGAGTTCCTTGCCAAACCTTGGAGCCACTCAGCAACTTCCTTACCTGCTCTCGCGTTTCTGAGTTTGGTTCGGGGATTGAATTGCACGGCGACCCGCAGGGCTTTTTGGAAACGAATTGCGTAAATTGGTCCATCTTCGTCATAAATAAGGGCGACTTCTCCGTCCCAGATTTGTTCGGGCGTGATACCTAGTTTTTGATGTTCTGGGTCGTTCGCGAGCCACTCTTCTGCGATTCGGCCTTCTGGATCGGTTTTGTTCACTTTGCGGACATAAATCATAAATCGTGGACCTGTTCTGCGGGGCTGGCATGAAAGCCGCGCTTTTCTAAAAATTTGATGAGAGGTTTGAATACGGATTCAAAAATTAGTTGCTTGTATCGCTCTTTTTTGGCTCCTGCCGCAATCAGTGGAGTGAATTCGTCAATCGCTTTGGCCGTGCGAATCCGCTGATTTGGCGCGAACTGGATATGGAGGCGTAACACGTTTTCGGCCCGGACGAAAAAAATATCGCCGTGCTCATCCTGAATTGCGAATTGCCGAACACCATCTTCGTGCGCAATCCAAAAATCTGGTTTACATTTTTCGGAGTGGTCCGAATCGGCAGATATCCACTCTTCTAATTTCGTGCGGTCCTTCTCAGTTACGGAGCGCGATTTGAGCATGGCTAGATGTTAATCCCGATTTTTTTAGCACCGACATGGAGCAAAACCATGAATGGTCCAGTCGCAGCTTTCACGTTGTTCCAGAATTTCTCATCCTTGACATCTTTTTCTAAACCGCCAACTCGGGCTTCGATACTGCCTTTGAATCCCGCTAGATCGGTTCGTACGCCTCCGATGTCTTGTTTCAGATCGGCGTGGATTCGGCCAAGTTCTTTCATCAATTCCAGTGCATCCCCGTTCATATTTTCCTTGTGTTACCCGCGCATTGTGTAGTAATTTGCACCGTCAAAAACCAGCAACAAACCTTTGTTCTGAGCCAAACTTGTAAGGTTGGCCGAAGCTCCGTCTATTTTGGATAGAGACTGGAAGGTGAAAGTTCCCGAACCTGTGTTCTCAATCCAGCAATACCAAAACGTCGGGAGAATTAACGCTCCCATTGCTGGCAAAATCTGCATCACCGCGGCAACCCCGGCGTAATTTACCGTACCCGTGAAACTCATCGTTACGTTCGCAACGGGTGAAGTAGATGGCTGATCGCCAATGTAGGAAAGTCCACCCGGGGTGATTCGAGTGGTTAAACTGCTTCCCGTTCCCGTGCCCGCATCATTTGCCATGATGCCGATGACGATATCGTTGCTTCCCACACCCGTAGCTGTAGTCGTTAATGTCAGAGGAGACGAAGCTGTAGTGCCGCTGAAATTGTTCCCGTACGCAATAATTGCACTGGACACTGGAATTCCCGCGTACTCAAGAACGTAAATATTTAGATAACCTCCCGCGAGCCCGGGAGCCGCGGAAATTTGCGTTGTGCCGCCTGTAATTCCTGTGGAGTACCAAATTTCGAGATTGACGCCCAAACCCGAAAAAAACGCGGCATCGAAAGAATGCAAACGGAACGCTCCGTCGAAAGGAGTGTACGTATTTCCTAGAGTGTCCGTAACGCTAGTTGCACCGACGTTAGTTCCGCCACCACCGTATTCGAGAATCACGAAAGCCGCGTTTCCGGTCGTGAGCGTAATATTTCCGGTTACACCTGTTGCGGGACTTGTTGGGTTCGCGTAGGATTTGAAAATTAACTGTACGAATCCGCTGGCGTTTCCGCTCGGGCTAGGAAGAAAAATAGTTCCGCCCGAATTGTTCGAAAAAGTAACCAGCGTATTTAAATCGGACGGTTGAATAATGTACGAAGTTCCCGTCTGTTTGTTGATAGGAATTCGCAGCGGTGGAATCACCGTAGCAACGTTTGTTGCAGTTTCCTGAATTACGATGCTCTGAGAAGCGGCCTGCGCACCTACGATTGGATTCGAAGTCAAACTTGTGGGCGGAATTCGAACTTGTGGAATAGACCCGTTATTTTGCCACTGTCTTTGCTGGTCGGGTTGCTGCGAGTACGAAGCAGGCAGAGGTGTTCGCAGATATGGATTTGGAGACAGCGGATTAGTCGCGATCTGGGAAACCGGAGTAGGCGGTTTATCCGCAATCGGATTCGGCGCAGGGACTAGTTTTCCTGCGTTAATCATATCCTGTGCGGTTTGGCGATTTTTAGAAATCGAGGCCATTTTGGGCTTGACAAACTCCGTTCCGTATGTGAACATATCTCCATGTTTGAGAATCTTAAAAAACTAAGCGACCGGATTCGTGCGGAATTCGGTATCCCGCCATCCAAAGAACCTTTACCCGATTTGATGGAGATGAAAGAACCAGACACCAAAATGACGGGGGACGTAATCTATTATCCAAAAGAGATGGTAGAATCACTGAAGGCTCAGTTTACTCAACCCGTGAACGCTCATATCGTCGCCGGTTGGGTAAGTTACAAATTTAACCACTCAATCTTTTCTCCCCCGCCCTTGCGAGAACACAAACCTGATTCCGAACCATTCGAAACCAACATGATGGAAGCCTTAGTTGGCTGGCGAGCGTGGAAATTAGATTTGAAAAAGATGGCCCTGCGTTCGCAAAATAGCTTCTTCGACGACGATGAAAAGCATCTTTTGCGACCTGGAATTCCGATGGTCGCGTACTGCGGAAAAGCCGAGGGAAACACGCTGGGGCGAGCGTCTGTTTTTGATCCTGCGGGAATCCTTCCTGCCCCACCTGTACACAATGTTCCCGCCGAATTCTGCTCCTGCGGAATCTACGCTAAAGATACCCTAGATGAAGTTATCAGTGCCACATATAAGGGAATCTACGGACAGGTTTATGGTTGGGGCCGTTATGTTCGCGGCGACCAAGGCTGGCGTGCCCAGTATGCCTACCCGAAGCGATTCTATCTAACCAGAAATTATGCCCGAGAAATCAGTCCCGATACGCTAGATTTTCTGCGAACCTACCGAGTGCCGATTTTCGTTGAGCAACCAACTTTGCTATACAATCCAGAGGAGGATGGTTATGAATACCGGGACGACGAAGAGAACTGGAATTTCGGAGCCGATAAGAACCCCGATGCCGAGGAAGATTGAGGCTCCTGTTCCAGAAAAACAACCTGAAACCGTGCGCGTCGGGCGCTAAATCTCGTTCCAATGGGCACCATACAGGCTTTGCGTTAAAATTTCGTTTTGCACGGTGTCGGTCGAGCCAAAATCTACCCGCACTTGGCAATGACGGCAGAAGGTTCCTTGCGGCGGAATTCCTCCACCGATGCTTTGTTGCATATAATATCGGTTTGTGTACAAGCTAGTTCCCGTCAGGGTGAGTCCGTAGCGCCACGGAGAATCCTGCGGAGGCAGACCTGTTGCAGTTGCTACGTACGCGGACAAATCTTCGAAACTCGTGCTTGCCCCGGTTTGTCCCGACCGCGTAACTCCGTTTGGATTCGCAACCGTAAAAGTACCCGCACCCAAAGAATTGATAACAAAAGTCCCGTTGTTTCCGGCGTCGGCCATTCCGGTAATATTCACATCGTCCCCGACCACGGGCGTAAATCCGGACGTGAGTGTGAAAGTGTAGGTTGTGTTGCCCGCGCTTTGTACCGCTGCAAAAATTGATAGAACGGAATCCACTACCTCATCCAACAGAATGGAGAGTTTCGGGGACGTGCCGACCTTGTAGAATTCGCAGGTGATGAATCCAATTTCCGCTAGTTGTCCGGGATTCGCGAGCACCATGGACCCGAAAATAAAGTTCGCAGGATACGCAGAACTATTATCCGAAAAGGTCGTGTACGTAGAGTCACGGACAAGAACTGGTTGATTTGAAGTCGTGGCTCCCAGCAAAAGCGCGTGCTGGCCGGGTGAAACTTCGAGCGAAGCAATGGCTTTTGTGCCACCAACAATATTTGCTTTAGGACTCCACACAGGCCCGCTGATTGCGGAATCTGGTGCGAGGCTGGTGACTCCGCGGAACCATCCGGTAGAACCATCCGCGACGAACAGAGCCTCGTCGTTCAAACCCTGTGTGTGAAATGCCACGTACGCAGTCGAAGGCGAATATGTGGTTGTCTGGGAGCCGAATTTGAAAAACTGGTCGCCAATCGGAAACCCAACTTTCGAGCCGCCCGCGTTCGGATCCAGAGTAACAACTTGGCTGTCCGCAGTGAATAAATCAATAAGTCCGCCGCGCACGGCCAATCCGTTATAGGTGGACAGGCCAAGACCCTGGATATAGAGGTTTGAAAACAGGGTCAGAATATTCGGCCCGCCAGAAATAATTCCGACATCGGACGTGGTAAAAGTTAGGAGTCCGACCTGTGTGGGAACTAACCTAGACACCTGTTGTGGGAATGTCCAGAACTGCCCGGGGTTGAATTGTGTGTAGCCGTTTCCTGGAGGCTGACTCGACCCGCCGACATTCGGACCTTGCGAGCAGTACACAGTTGAACCGACACTGTAGAAAATACGCCCGAAATATTGCGTGAGATTCACCGCTCCCGCGAGCGGGGGATCGCTGGCGTGGTTAATCGGAGCCAAAACTAAGGTGTTCAAACCGGAGAAAAGATTGCTCGCCACGTCCGGCAAAAAATCCGCAAAAGTCCATGGTTGGGCAATGCCGCCAACTGGCGCAGGTGCCTTGATATCCGTGAGCCAGAAGAATGTCGCACCGCCGTCAAATGTCCGGAAAATAGAGATAGTATCAACCTGAGGATCCAGACTGCCTTTTCCACTCACGTAAATTACGGAACCGGAATTGACGCCTACGGCCATTTGAACGCTTGGCGAAGAAGTAGAAACGGTGCCGTCCGCGCTGCCTGTCGGAGTTGTCCCTTGGTCCACCAAAGGACTTGGCGTAGACGCAGATTGCCCGAGTAAAACACCGCCACCACCAGTAGCTTGCGGAGCGTACAAATCTGTTACGGTTCGAGATTTGAAAGAGTAAACGTAGCCATAGCCTTTTTGGAACGCCAATGAGTTTTGGCTGAATGCAGAAATATTCCGCCAGATAATTTGATTATTGACCGTGCTAGGATCCAGTACGAAATTTCCAATCGTAGCGGAAAAACTCGGAGTCGGAGACGCCGCAGATTTTCCAGATTGAATCACAGCTTGCACGAATCCGTTTGTGCTGACTTCCGACCCACCGTAGGGCTGGGAAGCCGTTGGTGGCGCGAAACCCGCAGACGGCAGATGCCATTGTGTACTGGCAGCCCAAGTAACTGGCGGGCCTACGCACACCCATTTTGCAGTGCCATCGGGCGTAGTGTCGCCGTAATTGAACCCCCACGCGGCTGGGCGACCCCCGGCATTCTCGATTCCTTGGTTTGTCCAAGTGACTGTGCCATCTGTAGTGGTTCCGCCCGGGGTCGTGTTCCATGTTGGCCCGGCCACCGCAGTTCCAACATCTCCGGCAGATGCGATATTGTCGTGCGCGATATTTACCGTAAAGGTGTTTGTGGTCGTGCTTACAATAAGACCGTTCGTGACATTGAAGGCTGCGTTGTTCGTACTGCCCGTTACAGTTACGAACTGGCCCGCCGAAAATCCATGGGCTGCGCTCGTATAAGTTGCGATTCCCGAAGTCAGGGCGGAATTGCTCAGAGTTTTCGATGAACCTGAGGTTCCGTTCGTTGTCACTTTCTGAACAAACAAATTTGAGTCTACGATTTGGGTGTTCAGAGCATAGGCGTGGGCGGCTATCCACTGCGGGAGAGGCTGATTCGCACCAGAAGTTCCGCTGACAACACAAACTTGCATATTACCATTTGTGTCTTTGATAACGCTAAAAACTGGAGCCGTGCCCGTCCACTGAGTGTAATTTGTGGACGCAGCCCATGTTGCGGTTCCAAGATCAATCCAAGTCAATTGGTTATCAGATGTGATATTTCCAACGGTCGTGGAAAATGGTGGCTGAGTCCCGCTCGCACCCGAGGTTCCGCCGCCCGAAATTTGCCAAAAAATTGTTTGCGTGCTAGGTGGTAAAGTCGGTTCCGCTACGGCGTGTGCAGTCGTGGTGGGACTATTGTTTAGGTAAGCCGCATACGCATGACTGCCTTGCCAGAGTGCGGGAGCACCAATGTCGAACCACTTGACCGTGCCATCCCAGATGAAACTGTAAAGCGTGCCTGTAAAGTTCGGGTAACTTCCGCCTGTGACTCCAGACGCCCCACCTGGGGCACCGTTGACTTGAATGTGTCCAGTTTTCGGGTCAAAAATTACTGCGGGTTGGGTAAGAGTTCCACCAATCGAATCGTTTAGAAAAGTTGCGTGCGCAGACCAAACACCAATCGGACCCCAGTTGGTCCACGTAATTGTATTGTCCGTGGTGGTTCCGCCCGGAGTTTGGTTCCAATTGGGATTACCGTTTCCGGTTGTGCCGAACTGTGTATTGTTTCCGCCGAGGGCATTTACAGATGTTAATTGCTGGACATTTCCGTTAGCATCAACAATCAATCCCATGGTGGAAAAAACTGTGCTGGCTTGCCATGTAGTTGCGGCGGATCCAGACGCCACGATATTTAGAGTTGGCGCACTAAGCGGCGCGACAATTCCCCAGTTCCATGTTCCGTTCGCGAAGCCTGTATCGGGTGCCGATGCAATATTTGCGTGGGTGAGCGCGAACTGGAATTGCGTGGTGTTCGCGGCGGTCACTACGAAAGTGCCGTTGAATGCGCCAGAACCGTTCGTGGTCTGCGTAAGTACAACCGTTTGGCCGGGCGCAAAGTTATTTATGGATGAAATCGTGGCGACATTACTGGTCAGAGCCGTGTTCGTGATGGCTGCGAAACTATTTCCAGGATTTCCTGCGCCAAAATCCAGCCATTTTTGCTGCTCTTTCGCGTCGCTGAAATAAAGCGATTGCCCGACGCCTTGAAAAAAACTTTGGCCTGCTCCAGATGCTTTTGTGAAAATCGGAATCACGCCTTGCGAAGCGGTGCCGGAACCATTCGCGAATCCGCCGATTAAATAAATCGCAGAAGGTGTGTCCGCAATTACTCGAATATTTCCGCCGATTTCGTGGAAAGAGAAAAACGAATCGGGCACATCGGGAATATTTGCGGATGAAATAAAAGTGGAAAGTCCCGCCGTATTTCCTGGACGCCGAGCAATTGTAAGCCTTGGGGAAATTTCTACGTTTACGCCGCCGATGAGTGCGTCCGTTCCGCCGAGGTGATAGTATTGTTCGTAAATCACACCCACGGGACTGCGCAGAGGATTCCTGTTTGTTACTAGGCCCAGAAAAAATCTGTTTGTGAAAATCGGTGCCCAGCGCGTGTCTTTTTCAGCGTGAGCGCCCGCGGCTTGAAGAGATGTACTCATTATTCTATTTGCCTGGAACCCACGCCCTGTTGAGCCTTAGCGGATGTGACTTGCTGTTCGGTGATAGTGTTCAGCCAAGCGTTCTGGAAGATGTTTTTTTCTTCCTCTTCTAGCCCTTCCGCAGCGCCCAGAAGTCCGGCCACGAATTTTTGGCTGGCTTGCGCCCATCGGCTGTCGTTGTTGTAGGCGTAGATGAGCGCCAAAAATCCCCATTGGTAGATATAAGAATAGTGGTCGGGAATCGGAGCCCAAGTGTTGCTCACGTTATTGATTAGAGAAGTCGGGCGCTGTTGGTAAATGACTTCAACCGTATACGTGCGGTCTGGAATCGGGAGCAGGCGGTACGTAATGTTTCCAGCGTTGTCGTCTTTTTGTGGCGCGAGTTTTGTTGGCGAGCCGAGTTCGTTTCCCGTGCCCAAAATGTTGAACACTTCGGAAATCTCCGTGGTGGTTCCGACCGTGGCAGTTCCCGTGTCTCCCGCGCTCACCACCGACGCATTTAGATTCACTGTGAATTGCGAGGAAGTCGCAGTCGCGACGGTTTGATTCGTTATATTGAAAACACCGGAACCGTTCGTGGTGCCCGTTACCGTTACTAAATCCCCAGCCTTGAAAGTGTTCGCGGAAGTGTAGGTGGCTACGCCCCCTGTTGCGGCTGTGTTCGTAATTGTTGCGGCGGGGATTTTGTAACTTCCTTTTTCGATGAAACCGAAACCAGTAGTTGCCTGAACATAATCCTGCGTGCCCGCAGTTGTCGTGAAAGTTACGCTTGCGCGATTCCAATTCCATGAAAACGGGGGCCCGATAATTGTTTGCAGGATGATATTCGCAGTGCTGATGGCTGGTTCGGAACCCACACCAATAGCCAAGCCTTTGAATCCAACAAATGCCTGACTCCATCCTATCGAACCTGCAACTGTTATGGTTGTCGCCAATTACTTTTCCTTTTTCAGCAACTCGACCGCGTTACGCCATTCCATGGAAGGACCGTCATGAGCGGCGCAACAATCGTCACTATCCACTTTGTTGTCCGATTTTTTCAAAACGAGGCACACACCATCTTTTAGTTCTTTGTTTTTGTCTTTTTCGGACGCGATGAAATATTTACAGGGAGCGCCTTTTTCGTAGCCGCCGCAATTTGTACCGTCGCCTTCGGCCCATTCGAGCCCAACTTCATCGGCTTTTTCCGCGCCTAGTTCGGTAGACGGGTAAGTTGGATTGTCTGTTTCCGTGGGCTTGCCGGGATCGTGTTCGCCGCAAACTGGAGTGTAAAGTTTTTCGCCTTTGTTCAATCGGTCAATAATGATATCTGGACCCAAAATCGAGCAGGTTTTCTGCTTCGAATACATCATGTGGCAATTGAAGCAGGATTTTGGTTTGCCGTCCGTGCCTTTGCCGCCCACAAATTCTATGGACCATCGGCTGAGTTGAACCAAGGGTTCTTTTGGCTCCTTGGCCCGTGATTTGAAAACGGGTGTGATACCGGATCTGGTAAACAGGGAAGCTCCACCAGGATTGGTAAGCCCTTCGTAGCCGACTTCCTTGCCGCCTTTGTTCACTTTGTGATATAGAAAAGAAGTGTTCGAACCGTGGCCGATTACTAGAACTGGTTTTTTCAGGGTCGAGACGAGTTCCAGAATGTCCGCAAACACCAAGGCTTGGCGTTTGTCGAATTCCACCATGTTTTCACCGTCCGGTATTTTCTTCGTGCGGTTTTTCAGGTACTCATCTATCGGATTAGCATCTTTATTTTTGCCTGTCAGTTTGCCCATTTTTAGCGGGAGCAGGCGCTTATCCTGAACAATTTCCTTGATGCCTAGAATCTCAGCGACTATTTTTGCTGTTTCGTTCGTACGGTCCAGAGTATCCGTAATTATGAGCGGATATTCGTAGCCCAAACCTTTGAGGAAAATGCCTAATTCTCGGGCGTCATCTCGGCCCGCAGCATCCAGTTGTGCGAACGGTTCGTTCGACAAACTACGGTAGATGTTGTCTTGATTTCCTGCGGTTCGGCCATGCCGGGCAAAAACGAATAGGACGCTACTCATAGGCTTTCTGTATATTTGGCTATTTTTCTGATGTGCTGAATAAAATCTTTTATAGATAGCTTTCGTTTGGCGAGATTGCAGGTATTACAACAAGAAACGCAATTATTTGGAGTGTATCCTTTTGTGTTGTCGCAGCGATCTACACCATTGTAGATAAACGCGCCATAGTGCCTCGCGAGATACTGTTTGGAAGGAGGGTCCCCACAGTAGAAACAATTCTTTTGAGTGAGGCCAAAAAACAGGTCGTCAGATAGTTCCCACGAATGGTTTCTGTGTCGTGCCCACTTTTTATACTTAGAGAGAATCGCCCGTTTCGCACCTTCACCTAAAGGCAGGGGTCTTTTTCTGTTTATGCGCAATTCTTCTCGTTTACATCCACAACTTTTGGTGCTTCCTGACCTAAGGTTTGGGTTTTGTACAACGGTTTCTTTTCCACATACACAACGACACAACCACTTTGCTGTTCCCTTAGATGTTCTACCAACAAACGAAATAGCGATTAAATACCCGAAGGTTTGCCCTGTTAAATCCGTTTGTACACCCCTCATAGTTTCCCAATTAACCCCTGTGAAATCGTTCCGTTATCGTTGAAACCCTGCGGCGTCAATCCGGGAATTGCGGGCGCGGCTAAGGGATTATTCAGATTCGGTGGCGCGGTTCCGTTCGGATTTTTTATCGCAAACATCGGCGTTCCGCCGTTCGAGCCAATGTAGGTAGCCGTGGAATCCGCTGTGGTGCCGTCCGTGACGGAAACGGAATTCGAAGTTTGAATCACCGAACTGGTTACGGTCTGAAGTTGTGTTACGGAATCGCCTTGCGAAAAAACCTGAGCGGTTGGGCCTGTAGCGGGCAAAGGAATAAGGTTTTCGGCGCTCTGGAGAGTTTTTTGGGTGCTGGTTAAAATAGTGCTTGACATAGTTTGTTCAATATGTGAACATGAAAACAGGAGGGAGTAATGAAAACGCCCAACGAAAAATATGCTTCTAAAGCGAAGAAAAAAGCTAGGAAACTGATTTCAGATGTTATCGCGTTTATGAACAATGACATTGAGAACCCCGACGAACGGCACGCCACGACCAGATATGCGAAAGCTGTGTGGGAGGTGTTCACAGCCCTACGGGGTCCCGATTCCAACAACTATAATGTAAAAGAAATCACAACCCAACAGATTCGTAGCGCGATTGGGTTACAAGCCCAAAATGCTGGCGGCGCTTTTACTGGGATCGGGCTTCCGAAGGGAATCGCAAACCCGGACGAGTTTACTGTCCAACATAGAGAGAATCGTCATTTTGTTACTCACTATGGGTGCGCTGTGGAAGCGCTAGAAATTCTCGGCTTCATTGAAAAAATAGAGTATTTTGACTAGCTCTATTTGTACGGGCTATTATTCGGCACGAGCGCGAAGCCGACTCCCGGCGCAAAAGAGTTTGCATTGTACGTTTGCCCCGGCCCTGTGCTTCCTGAATTTTTGTTGCTGCCGAACCCGCCCGCGTTTGCGTAGAGTGGACCTGTTCCGTACGCGAGATTTTCAGCGGTTTGGTTTACGGGATATTGCCGCCATGAACCGTCCGGCCATTGGTAAGTTGCTCGGGCATCTGCCGTGGTAATAATTAAAGCCGGGTCGTGTGTGCTCGGCGCGACATTCGGAGAACTCGCCGGAGGCGCGTGAACCACTCCAGGATTATCCAGAGTGGAAGACGGCACCACGGGAACTGCGGGCGTCTTGGAAAAAGCGTCCCAGTTCGCATTTGGTGTTACTGTGTTCGTAGCCAGATTCGGAGTCGGACTAGGCTGCGGATTGACTTGGCTGGCGGTTATGGTTGTGTGAAGTTCGGACATTAATTCCCCAACGGAATGTTAATCGTAGCTGTGCTCGAACTCACGGGATTCGCGACAACCGAAGCCGTTACGGTTCGGGTTAGTGCGGGCGTACCGTAAAACTGGGCCCATGTTTTCGCGCCGGGTGTCGGACTCTGCGGAGCGGTTGCTTGCTGGGATGTGATGGTTATGTTTTCTGTCATGGCGCTGGCGGATTGTTCACTGGGAACACTTGGACTAAGTTCGGATTCACGATCCAGGGATCGGCCACCCTCGGAAAAGTGCTGGCTACCGCGGGTTGGTTCGTGCCGGGATTATCCAATTCGCTGGAATTCACCGTCTGAACATTTAAAAAAGTAGTGTTCGGAATCTGTTCACTTTGTGAATTCACGGGCGGCGGCTGGACGTACGTGACCTGTGCGCTTGTTATCGTGAAATGCAACATTAGAAACCTTGCATAAATGGGTAGGCGGGCCCGGCGTTTACGAAAGTTGGGCCCTGTATAATCGGGCTGCTGGGGTAAAATCCGGCATTTTCGCGCTCGCGATCCGCTTGCCTTCGAAAATCATTTAGCGACTTCAACCAATTGTTGTACATATCCTGAAATTTCGCACGCACCCGCGGATCCTGCGAGTGCGCGTACATCATGGATACGAATCCGTCTCGGAAATATTTCGCGAAATCGTCGGGTATGGGTTCGATGGTTTGGCTGAGTTGTGTGAACGGCCCGTTCGAAAACGCAAAAGCTCTGTACTGCGCAGCCAAATAAAATTGATAAACGATTCCGGTTTGCGGGGGAATTGGATTTACGCGCACGCCCATGCCTTTGGGATTTACCGCAGTCCAAACTACGGTTCCGTCCGTGACAGTAGTTGCGACAGTGGTGGGATTATTCGAGGAGGGAAAAACAGGATTCTGGTTCGTGGCGAAGGGGTTGGTTGCGCCTGTGGTCCCAAAGGTCGTGACAACCCAGAGATTTCCGAAAGCATCCTGGACTTGAAGAATAGGATTAATCGGCGCAGCGTACACACCCAGAAGAGTTCCGATTACCATATTGGGACCGGGATTCAATCCGATTGTGGAATTGCCCGTGTTTTGAGCGCCCCATGTGGCATAATAAAGTTGGTCATTCGGAAGCCAGCAAATTTGTCCGGGCCGACCGTACTGGGTGGAAGTAAATTCCAGATCGCGAACAACTTCTAAAGGCCAAACTGGTTTCGGAATCGCCGTATTGTTGATATCAATTAAAACCCCGTGTTCGAGCCAGCCTAAATTCACGACACCGGGCAGGGCGTAATCCTGTTGGAAACCGTTCGTGTAAAAGGTCGGGACGATAAAACGATTCCACTTCCAATTGAAGTTCTGGGAAATCATTTCAATCATGGTATCGGACGAAACCGTGAGAGCGGGTTCGAGCGAAGAACCGCCCGCAGTGGTCTGAACCATGGGAGCAAGATCTGGGAAGGTCTTAGCGAATTGCGTGATTTTCGACAGTTGGGTTGTGGAATTGGGCATTTTCGACTAGCTGAATAACCTTTTCGACGGCGTTTTCAAAACCAAATCCATTGTTGCGAATGATTCGTACGTTTGAATACCAGCGGCACGTCTCATCGTTTAGACCAAATTTCCAATCCGAGGCCCCCGATAAAATCAAAATCACGGGTTTCCCCATGGCGGCTGCGAGATGAAAAACCGCGGTGTCCACTGAAATCACAAAATCTAGATTCTCGATAATCGCGCACGTATCTTCCCAAGAATTGATTTCTGGCCGGGCAATAAGCGGTGCTGCGAACTGGTCGATTTTCAAATCTTTTTGCAAGTTCACAAAGCGAACTTTTTCGAATCCTGCAACCAGAATTCTTTCCGCCTGTTGCTCTGTGAGGGCTCGGTACGTCCCGTCCGGCACTAAAGGAGTCTCTTGCTGGCGGGCCGCGAAACAGAAGCCCACGGTCGGGAGGTTGGCATTCGGGAATCGCGAATTACGAATATCTCGGTATTTCGCTACCCGTATGGGATCCGCCTTGAAACTGAGGGAAGGCGGAATGTTATCTGGCTGGACATCAAAAATAGCTGGCAGGTCGAAAAAGCCGACCGCTGGAACATTCTGCGGACAGTCGGTTAGGAGTTTGACCTCTGGGCACCAACTTTGCTTCCGCATCAGGTCCACAAACCCAGTTTCGAAGAAATATGGCGGCAGGTAGACTGTTACGTTCGCGACCATCTCTCGAATTATGGGTATCCACCGCCCGCACTGAATTATGTCCCCAAAACCACCCTCAGAAACGATTGAGAGCGCCATACAGGGCCGACTGTCCCATTCTGGCAGGTAAGCGGCATACACCATCCGTTTCTTCAGTCCTAGCGTCATCCTGTGGGCCTCAGACCACCTGCCTTGGAATAGCAGGGCCTGTGTATAAGCCAGATCGACGTTAAAACCCTCTTCGTGCGGGAAACGGTACGCTAAGGTGTAAAAATTACAGGCTTCTTGGAGCCGCCCAAAGTGGTGATGGGCGACCGCCATCATGTGGGCAGTTGTGGAGGTTTTCGTAACCTTGAAAGCCTCTTCCGCGGCCTGCATCATCTTTTGATCGCCCAAAGCCTCATATATCATGCTTTTTGCAATCAAAATCTCAGCCCGTTTGTGCCGCGGCAGTTTCGCCTGTAACTGTACGTCGAACTTCTCGATTAGTGCGTAGGCGGTTTTCCGGTCAGGGATGAGTAGTTCGTCTTTTTTGGGGTTAATCCACTGGGCCGCTCGGGTGCCCACTCGGGCACGTTCGTAGGCGAATTGCATTCGGCTACCTTTCTGTGATACACTTCTAAATAGGAGGGACTATGGAAATCCGTCTATCGAAGCGCGTGGCTGAAGAAATCGGTTTGAGGCTGTTCAAACCATTTCTCGATAACGAAGAATCGTGGAGTTGGAAAAAAGAAGCGTTCGTGAATTTAGCCGCGCTAACCCCGAAACAATTGGATGCGTTCGAAAAAATTTTTCAAGAACACCCGACCGTCCATGGAATTAAAGTCATCCTCAAAGATATCGCTGTGTGGCGACAAGCACTTGTCGGTGAAGGTTCTCCAACAGTTCGTGCGGTTCGCAATCTAAAACCTCTTCTTGTTCGGGCACTTGGTAAAGTTCCAGGCCATCGGCTCTATAAGAAATACGATGGAGACGGGGATATTTGGCTTGCCTACTATGTAGATGAAATCGAATACCACCCAGAAGAACGGGGCCGAGACCACGTACGACCTGCTTGGACCTCGATGGATTTAATCCACGAACAGTTTGGGGGTAAAAAAGAAACTCGCGTCCACTTTGAAAGCGAGGACTGCATTGGGTACACCGTTTTGGAAACTCTAGCCCGTAAAAATTTCTACATGGAAACGCCCGAACTTAGAGCAAAATATCTAGTAGAAGCAAAACGGTTCGGGGAGACGGTTCCAGAAATCGGAAAACAATTTTACGCGGTTGGAACCGCTACTGATGATTTAGACGGAAACCCGAATCGGAGCGATTCTTGGTACTGGCATCGAACTAATACCGTTACAATGGAGAGAAATGGTTCGCCCTCGCGCGTTGTAATTGATGTGTTCGTAGAAGATGAAAAAGAGCGGGACTCGGATCGAGAAGCGTATCTTCATAGCTACTTTTGGGTATCCCACACAAACAAGCTGTTTATTCAAGCCTCCGCAGAGGAAGAGGATATGGAGGCTGCTGAAATTGCCGCGGACAACGATATCGAAGAACCGGAGATTGAAGTTCCGATTCACCCTTTCGTAGCTGTATTCGATTTAAAAAGACACCTGCGCCTGCAAATCCATCTCAACTACCTAACTCCGTATGTGTACGATAAAACTCTCTCCGAAAAATTGATTCTACCGATTGAACAGAAAGACCTTGTAAAAATGTTGATATCCCATAGCGACCAAACCTTTAAGGATATCATTGCCGGAAAGGGTGGGGGTGCGGTGGTTCTTCTGACAGGATTACCTGGCGTCGGAAAAACTTTGACCGCTGAAGTGTATGCCGAATCCGAGGAGCGAGCCCTCTATTCAGTGCAATGTTCTCAGTTGGGAACAGACCCGAACGACTTAGAGGATGAACTCCTGAAAGTGTTCACTCGGGCAAAACGCTGGAAAGCTGTAATGCTTTTGGACGAGGCCGATGTATACGTTCACGAGCGCGGCAGCGACCTGAGCCAAAACGCCATTGTGGGGGTATTTTTGCGGGTGCTGGAATACCAATCCAATATTCTGTTTTTGACTACAAACCGCCCAGATGATGTGGATGATGCTATTGCTAGTCGTTGCGTAGCTAGACTTCCATATAAAGTGCCGAACGTGGAAGACCAAAAAAGAATCTGGAAAGTGCTCGCAGAATCGTCGGGAATCAAAATTGCCCCGAAAATGGTAGATGTGATCGTAGAAGAGAACCCCAACCTTACGGGTCGAGATGTCAAAAACCTTCTAAAGCTGGCCGCTATGGTAGAGGCAACAAAGCATGAGCCGATTACGAACAAAACCATCGAGTTCGTGAAACGGTTCAAACCAACAGGGGAGCAGAAAGTCTAACCCTGAACCACCCCGTTTTTGGTGAGTTGGCTGTTGTCCGCAATCTGAACAGCCACGCCGTTTCGCCACACCACGGTTGGAACTACTGGCGCGGCAGTTGGGGCGTCAAGTTTTTTGGCTTCGTCCGGATTCTCAAGCAACCAAGTTTTATATTCGGCTGCGGACATCTGTTGAACTGTTTTTGCCATTAGACCGCGCTCCGTTCCTCAAGAGACTCGGTGCGTTCAAAAATAAAAGTCGAGGAACCGCTGGGAGAATTGTCCGTAGCGAAGTTGAGAGCCTCACGGTATCCGGCAGTTTCTTTTTCACCGAGCAATGGGAATCCTGGGTGCCATTCCTTGCCGCATCGCTGGCACAAAACGAAATATCTTCCGTTCGGGAGCTTGTGCTTGATAACCGCGTACATGGCGTCCGTGCCTTGGCCGCGCATGACGGCTTCCGCACCGATCCCACCTTTACGATGGTTGCAATTTGCTTGGTTGGCTTCGCGCTGCGCCAAGAATTGCTTCGTAGCAATCATCTTTGCGCGGGCTTCGTCCAGTTTGGCGTTTCGCTGCGCACGAATCTTAGCTACGGTTTCGCGCTTGATTTCCAGGTCTAACTGTTTCTCTTCGAGTTCCAGCGCGGCCAGTTCGTTTGAAACTTCCACGTTGGTTTTGCTCGGCAGAGTGGCAGCAAACTGCGCTATTGGGTCGTTCGTTTTATCAAATTCACTACTCATATATTGCTCCTTGGCCGTTAATTACGGCGGTCGATTTTTTTTTTAGGCGGCTAACTGTTCTAAGAATGGCCTTGATTTCAGGTAATTCTTAACAAATTCGCTTTGTAGATGGAGATTTTTCTCCAACCACGGAAGGTGATATCGATTGCACAGACGGCAGAGTAAGCCTCGAATACACTCCTTGCACGCCCTAGCATACGGACAATGTCCGTGGTCGTGGTCGATATCAAAAATAGGGTATTCCTTTCTGCACAAAGCGCATCGGGAATTCTGATGTTGCTTTAGAATTTCGTATTCAGAAAGAGTGAGATGGCTTTTTCTAAGACGTTCCACCCGGTGGGACTGAGGGTGTTTTTTACGGTAGGTAGTTTGGTATTGTTTCGCTTTTTTCTGAGTACATTCCAAACACCAACTTTTACTATGCCTTGGTTGTTTGCGACATAAAGAACAAACCATCATGCCTGTTTTCCTTTATTTCTCAGAAAGTGCAAATAATGCCTGTAACGACGGGCCATTGCATTTTCAAGTGGTGCTCCGAAAACTTCATGAGCCTTGGATTCAGTCAGAATCTTGGACTCGATTAGTTTCAATAGGATGGTTCGCCAGCCGCGGCGTTTGGATCCGAGCGGGACGTTGTATCGGTCAAAATGTAATTCCTCGAACTCCTGCATCCACGGGACTTGTACGAATCCAACGTAATGCGGTTCGCCGTTCAAATGTGTACAACCGGATAAAAGTCCAGGATGACCTACATAAAGTCCGAGAGTATTAGCCATGCCGCCTTTTTCGGTGAACCAAGCGGAGTAGCCTACAGGCAGGGCTTGCCGTAGCAGGCGCATGAATTCGTTCATGTGAATAATTCGGCCTTCGCGTTTTTGTTGAAGTTCGGCCTGATTTTCCCAGCGGTATTCTTTCCGGGACTCGACGTTCTGTTCGTACAGGCGGTGATATTCCTCTTTGGCTTGCTGCGAAGACTTCGACATTTCCCGCGTCTCAGTCTGTTCTAAAATTTTTGAAACTCGGGGCTCGACCGTATCCAGATCATACGCAAACTCTTTATCGTAGTCTTGGTCGGAATATTGAAAACCTTTTTTGGGTTTGGCGGGCGTATTACATTTCACGCAACGCAAACCCACATCGGGGGGAATTGTAGTTCCACAATAAATACAATTTGGCACTTGTGGCTCCTTGGAGGCACGAAAAAAAACGAAGCAGGGCGGCTTCTAGAAAACCGCCCCGGTCGCGTCCGAATGCTCTAGAAGGTTCGAACAATGGTTAATTGTTAGGAGATGGCACTCGTTGCGTCAATCGTGCGCAAACGCATGGTTGTGTCCGGAGGAAGGCTCGCTGTGTAGTGAACACGATACGAAGTCCAACCCGGGATGAGGCCGCTCGGATCCGCAACGCTTAATGGAGCGTTTTGGACGATGTTGCACTCAATATTTCTCCAGTTGCCATCTTCAATGGCATTATCTCCGCGACCACCTAATCTGATCGCTATGACCCCGTCTTTCCCGAAAATGTACGTGCGGTATGCCACCACCCCAGCCGCCGAACCCTGATACGCGGTCGTCAGCGTAACCAAGTTGGACTGGAAGAATGCGACACCGGAAGCCGGGAACTCAAGTGTGTCGGCCAAGTCGATAGAAACCAGGTCGTCCATGCGCTGCAATCCAGGCACGGTGTGCTTGAGAACGTCGATTGCGGAGTTATTCGAAGAATCGTTCAGAAGGTCGCCAACGGCAAATGGGTGGATCACACCCGCCATCAGAGCTTCTGCTTCGTTGAAAGGTTGAACCGCGCGGCCAGCCAAAGACTGGACCTGAGCGCGGATGTTTGCGAGCGCGAGTGACGTACCACCAGCAATCGTGACCTTTACAGAGCTATCGACGCTGTTTGCGCCGTCAGCAACTGCACGGGTAATTGCGGACAAGGATTGTCCAAGGCGGTAAGAAAGTTCGCGGCCAACGTTTTCGACGACTGGATCGATTGCGGTGGCAAGTGAAAGAGAAGAGAAGTTCGCGTAATCTGCGTACTCCCCAATTGTGGCGGTCGTAGTCCCGACCGAAGCGGAGATGCCCGTGGGCACCGTGCCTTCCGAAACCTGCGCGGTGTTTGCACCGAACGTATTGTACATGAAAAGCTCAAGCTGGTTTCCACTGTTGAGCGGAAGTTCGCGCCGTTCTGCGCAACGGACGAACGGAGTTTGAGCCTTCAGGTTCTCAATGAAGCGTTTATCGTAGTAGATAACGCGAGACTGAGGCAGGTTGGAAGTAGTGTTGCTAGCTGGATTGTATCCGGCCATGTGATTCCTACTTCAAACTTATTTTGTGTGCCGGGATATTATTTCTTGGCGTACAGAGCTTCGACAGCTTTCCGGAACTCAGGATCCTTCAGCTTGTCTTGGTATTCTGCGGCGCTCATTTTGTTAATATCCCTGATAGAAATCCCCGGGGTCTTAGGTGGTGTGATTCCAGGTACTGCGCTGGAATTTTCGCGTCCTAATCCGCTGGACGAGTTCTTGGGGCGCACTTCCGTAGGCTCAACCGGGATCGCCGGGGCCGGAGTTGTCGGTGCGGGAGGGATCGCCTCAGGCACAGCGGGTGCGTTCGTCGTTACAGGAGTAACAACGGGTGTTACTGGTACTGCCGCTTGCGGAGTTCGCACAGTGAGTAAACCATCACTGGACAAATCTTCGAAAGCAATCTTGAGGTTTTTCGCCGTGTATCGGAGATTATTTTTCTCCATGTATTTTTTCATCTTGTCGGAGTTTCCTTCGCACTCTACGTACGCGGGATTTTCCTTGACGAATAAGGCGATTGCAGCGCGGATGGAATCTACGCGCTTACTGATTTCACGTTCACGGAGAGATTCCTGAACCTTCTCAGGCGGTGCTCCATAAACGGCTTCTGATAAACTTTTGTAGCCTTCAACCACAGTGGCTGGGTCGGCCAGTTGCTTAGTAATTTTAAGCCGTTCCTCGGCGGTGAGAGTTTTCGATTCGAACGTTTGCAGAGGCTCGTCCGGGTCGGGTTCGAGCATCGCGCCTAACTTCACTTGCTGGCGGGTTTTGTACAAAGCAGCGCTCGCGTTTTCGTGCGCGGCAGCGAGCTTGTCAATCAATTCCTGTTGAGTGTCCGCTTCAAATTTCTGGGGCGGACCGATAGGGTATCCGTTTTCGTCCTTCGGTTGGTAAGACCTTACCCACTTCTTTGGTGCTTCTGCTACTTCTGTCATAACTTCTCCTTGCGCTTAATTGGCGCGTGGTGTATAATTTTCGTGATGCTTAGGTTAGAAAGAATCAAAAGAACTGACCCGCGTTTGCTGGCAGACATGGCGGTTCACTATTCGAACCCGAAAGGGTTCGTAGGCCGAAACATCTGCTATACCGTGCTGTGGGGCGGGCAATACTATGGTGGAATTGTTGGCGGTTCGGCCACGTTGCATTTGGTTGGCCGAGACAAATTTTTCGGGATAACACCTGAAACAAAAAGACAGATGCTAGTTCACATTGTGAACAACATTTTCTATCATGTCGAACCGCACGGAAAATATCCGATTCGAAACTTCACTGTGAAGGTCCTTGAACTATTCCGTCAAACGGTTGCCACGGACTGGCAGAAGAAATATGGAGACGAAGTGGTTGGGTTCGAGACACTAATTGAACTCCCTCGAACTGGAGAAATCTACAAACGAGATGGTTGGACAGAAGTTGGAATCACGAAAGGCCAAACCTGTAAACGGGTGGCCGGAAAAGGAACAGACTCATGGACAGGAAAAAGAGTATGGGACACAAAAAACCTAAAGCCGAAGAGAGTGTTTGTTCGTATCGCGACTGCAATTGCAAAAAAGTAACCCCGCCGCAATGCTCAAACTGCGGCACCAACAAGCATGTTCATAAAGCCTATTGGGATTCCGGGTCTAACTACGGTTGGGAACCGCCTGTCTGGACTTGTATGGTGTGCCGAATAACCGTCTAAGTTTGATTTGCGAGAATTATTGATTCAAGCTTTTCTCGGTCTTGCAATTCTTCCTGTGCGATTTTTTGACGGACATCGGATAGATGGCTTGTTTTTTCGAACAGAATTGCGCCCATTAAACTATTGAAGAACTTTTTCTGGGCATACAAAACCGTGAGCAGGGCTACCTGCTTTTCCTTTTCGGACGGGTCGCAATCCTCTGCGGCTTCGCGGGATTTGGCTATCTCCCACCGCATGAGTTTTTTCATGGCTTTGGCGTACGGAGAATCGTCTCCGGCTATCAAATCCATTTTTTCCGTATCGGATAGTTCTTGGGGCTCGTCTAGTGCGAGTGGATTTATCTGGGGGCGTCGTGGGGCCGTTTCGATCTCGGAGCCATTCATGTATTATCCTTGTTCAGAACTTCCTACTCCTGCGGACGGGGCTTCTGCTCCAAGTAGTGCTTCTGGCTCCGCAGACTTCTCCGCAATCACGCGGAAAATATCCCGTGCGGCTCGGCCTTCATTCTCCTGGTCTATGAGTTGCTGGTTATTCTGGAACTTCTTATCTTCCATGGCCATCTGACCCTGCAACTTGGCCTGCATCTGGGCACCTTGCGACTTCGCTTGCTGCCTTTGGATTTCTTCGGGCGTCATGTCTTGGATGATGTCGTAGTAATTCTTCCACCCGGAGATGTCATGCACCATGTGGAACAATTCTTCTATGTTCACCTTCTTGAGATTGATTTCGTTCAGTTGCTGCATCAAAGGAGCATTCTCAAAAAGCTGGAGCATCATGAACAGCGACTGCGCCATCTGGGATTTTGCGGCTAAGTGCGAACCAGCCAGAACTTCGAACTCAGCGGGCGCGTTCAAAAACTCGTTCGCGTCGAACTTGAAGTCCTTGCCCAGCTTATCCCCGAGAAGTTTCCGAATATAGGAAATCGGCATCTTCTCTTTGTTCAGTTTGTGAACTGTGTAGATAAAGGGTTCGTAGACTTGACGCACGAAAGCTTCGGCAAAACCGCCGATACGATTCATGGTTGCCTGAATCATACCCGCAGCGCCCGTGCCTGTGCGCATGGCCCCGCCCTTACCCGTGTTCACACCCATGGTAAGTTGCTGGTCCGCTCCGGACGTGGTTGCAACTCGGGATTGCGACAAAGCAATTTGCTGCACGACTTCGGCGGGAATACTCGGCTGTTCGAGTAGAGTTAGGGCTTTTTGCGTGTCCCCGTCAACTGCGATGATTCCACCAATTCGTTGACGTATCTGCTGCTCGTTAATATTCGCGCCACGAGCCCGAACGAACATCGGATTAACGATAAGGGATGCCAAATCAAGACAGGCGTTAATGAGGCCCGCTTGAACTCTTTGTTCGACACCAATGACGCGCCCAAGACCGAGACCCCAAAAAGCATCAGGAATATTCCACCAATTAAGCGAGAGGAAAGGGATAACTCCAAATTCGTTCGGCTCGTTTCGTATGACTTTTACACGATTTAAAACCGTGATGACTTTATCGTTGTCCCAGCGCTCCAAAACTTCTAGAGGTTCGTCTAGTGGATCCGCGGTCGAAGGTTGAAAGGCAGGCTTGGCGTGATGGATATAAGCCGTGCCCTGCGGAGACATGGACTCGCCCGCCGCCCCAGCCGCAGGCAATTCTTTGGGTTTAGTAAACCACTCTTTGATTTCTGCTTCGCTCGGAAGATCGTAGCGCTTCTTTAGCGTTTGCTTTCCGGTTTTTGGATCCTCATCCACGTACTCTTCGGACGCTAGTTTAATCAGGTCCTTGTACGTGAGATACATCTTGTCGATTACAAACTTGCCCTTGCGGATATCCGGGACTTTGAGCGCCGGATCAGGCAAAACATAACGGATATCTTTGTTTTCGAAAGTCGGTGTGTGAACATCTTCTTCACCGACTACCCGCTTGTACATCAGGGATTCTGGTGTTTCGAGAATCGTGGCCGGAGCATTCGGGAGGGGAGCCGCCACCGAAACGGTGTTTCCTACCGGAACGTACTTCGTGGTTTTCTTCGGGTAGGTTTTAAAACCCCATTTCCAAATACCTGTGCCGAAGTTGAGCGAGGAAAAAAGCCCCCAATCGGTTTCCTGCCGAAAGTTTATTTCATCCAATTCCTGTGCAATAACCGTGGAAATCGCCCGGGAAGTGTTCTGGGTAATTACCGGGCGCGGACGCAGAACGAATGGCGGCTGCTCATAAAATAGCCCGTTCATGATTTGCGGGTGAATTGCATTCACAGTTTCCGCAACTACGAAGCGATTTACATTTGAACGCGGCGTTGTGGTATTTTCCCACATGAGAACCGAAGGCGGGGATTGATACAGCGCATCCGCCTCACGCCATCTGATATTCCAGTAGTTTTGAGTTAACCAAGCCTCACTGGATTGCGCATCCTGACAAACCAACTGCAACGCGCCCGCTTTAGTAACTTCGGAAGCACTTATAAAATCTTTTGGGTCAATTTGACCTTGCGGGTTTGCGGCATCTGGTTCTATCCTAGCCATCAATTTTCTCCCGCATGTTTCTTGATATATTCAATCGCAGCTTGTAAACGGAGTATATCTTCTTCAAAACACCCTAACCCTTTGTTGCAGGCCATGCACAGCAAAGCGCGAACATGATTCCTATTATGATCGTGGTCTACAGCTAGACTCAGTAGTTGCCCTAAACTTTGGGGATTCGCACTTTTATATTTTTCTGGTTTCTGGCAAATAGCACACAGACCGTTTTGATCTGCGTGCATCCGTTCGTAATCCTCTAGTGTGATACCGAAACTCTTTTTCAAATTTCGGTTCTTCGTAACCCGTCGATACTTCTCTGGATTACTTTTTATCCACCGCAGAGTCCTAGCTTTCTCTTTGGCCTTAACTTCCGGAGATTTTCGGTCCTTATACATACCATCCCGCTACTTCCGCAGCACTTTTGAAATCGTCTGGGTTTATCTGGCCTTGAGGATTTGCTTCGTCCGGAGTTATTCTCATTTAGTAGTTGACAAAAATCTTTTCACCGTGGTATATTTGTCGAACAAGCATGGGCTTGAAAAACTAGGGAGGAAAATATGAAAAATTTACGCGCTGTTTTCATTTCGATAGGCCAAGCACTTTTTGTTAGTGCTTTACTTTTCGCTGGAATTTGTTTTCTCGCTCCGGTACGGTCGCGTTCGTCATTTTTGTCTCTGCCAATCCGTACGACAGTAGCTTGCTCTGCCCAAGCAGGCTGCTACTTCCTGACTCCACCGAACACGATGGCAGTAGTCATCGCAAGATTCAGTTCGCAGGGAACAATAACTGACAGCCGGGGCGATGTTTGGACCCGGGACCAGTGCGTGACCTTCACGGGCAATTGTTCGTATCACACCAATTTCGGCTCCTTTTGCGGGGTCGGTGTGTCGTGTACAACCGGGGTTCAACTGTCGTTCTCAGGCGATCAGTTTTCGGATGTGCTTATCCTTATTTACGACGGGAACTGGAATTTCGACGCGGGTAATTTAGGCACGTACGCGGACCAGAACTCTGTCTTTCCGGATTGCACCAACGGTGGTGATTGCCCTTACGCTTGGACACTACCAATAGACACCGAAGCAGGCGCGCTCATATTAGCTTGGGGGGAAAGCTGCCCGCCCAATAGCGGGGGTGTTGTGCGATCTGGCCCGGGATACACGCTTGAGGGGAAGGCCACATGTGTTTTCGCTGAGGACATGATTGCACCAACCACGGGCGTCTACATTGGTTCTTGGATGGGCCGCAACGCAGATGGTTCGGAAAGCGGAGGAGGCCACTGGCTGGCGGGCATAGCAGCTTACAAAAAGCAATGAAAGGGGGGTGATGTCACCTGATAACCAAAATCCTGAGCCTACGTTCACTAGGGAACTTGAGTATGTTGGCCGCTGTCCTGACGGTTGGATGTACCAGATTACCGATTCCTATGGAGGAATTGCGGTACCCGATTCGACAGAGTACGCCGCCTGCATTCTCGATCCCACAGCCGAACATGGTTCAGAATTGTAAGGCTCCGCGACACCTGCTGACGGAGAGCTACTTAGGAGCAGGTTCCACACCCACCGCTTGATGTCCTACAAATTTAAATGGGATCGGTTCCGGAACCTTGCATTTATCACAGGGCAGGTATTTTTCGCGAAGCAGGTATAGTACGTGTCCAGTTCCGGCCACAACTAGAATTTGCCATGGATTGTGGATTCCCGCGAGTAAAGAAACGATGGCGGCAGTCCAGAATCCCAGACACACGGGGCATGACCGCAACTCTCTCAGCCAATCTGATTTTGCGGTCTTCCACCAAAAATGTACATCAAAAATCGGGTCGAAAATCTTCCCGTTACTGAGAAGCAGAGTCAGATGGCTTTGTGCTAGGGACAAGAGCAGCAATAATACGCTGGAGTTGAACTGGATCATTACCTAGAACCACCTCTTGGGTTGCGAACGAAACGATAAGCGGAACCTGGAAATTGCCGCCGTTGAACAGCGACCTTAGCCCGGCTTGCAGAACGGGATCGAACCCAATTTCAACAACTTCCACTATTACGTTCTGGGCGTCAAAAAAAGCCTTTGCTTGTTCACAATGCGGACAACCTTTGTTCACGTACATTCTGAGTTGAGCCAATTTACTTCTCCTTCTCTCTCTCCTAATGAAGAGAAAAACTTTTTACTTTTAGTTGCCACCAACGTATTCAATCGTCATCCCCTTGAAGGTGAAATCGCCTGCGGCCCCGGCTGTAGTTGCGGCAGCATTCAAAATTATATTTGCATTACCTGTAATTGCGGGAGCAGAGCGTGTTACCGTTCGTGCTGTTCCATCGTCACAATAGCCTATGACCTCCTGCGTGTTCGCAACGGAGCTAACAATTATTTCTGCTTCGCATTTGACGGAATCTGCGACGCTCGGAGTGGCGGTGATACTAGCGATAAGAGTGCCACCAAAATCAAGTTCAAACACTTTGCTGTTAACATTGTTTGCAGCGATACCCCACGCTTTTATCCTGAAAACCGCACCAGGGTTGTTTTGGAACGGGCCGATGTTGCTCCCCTGGCCTCCCCCACCAGCATTGTATGTAAACGTGTATGTCGCCAACGTTTGCTTGGTCGTCCCTGTAGTCGCAGCCGAAGTGAAATTAGAAGTGAGCAACCCTGGCTGTATGAGCCGGGTTGATTCAGTGACTTGGAAATTAGCGCCGTTACCAGATGCGAAAAATGAACCGGGCGTGAAAGACACATTATTCGCAGAGCCTGAACTTACGCTCACTTTCCCCATGCAGTTGCCAGGAGTTGTTTCTGTGGCGTTCCCTGCCCGCGCAAAAGTTCCAGTGATTGCAAATTCCTGAGCCATGTTCTGCAAGTCCCAGCGCGTCCCTGTTTGGGCGCATCCAAACACAAAACCATTTAGATTGTGGTAATCTCCAAAATGGTTTAACATCCCACCATACATTGATGTTGAAATGCTGAACGTTCCTGCGTTTTGATTGCAGGCTGCGTGCATATTATTTCCGATGGGGTGATTCGACAGGACGTTGTACGGAGTATTGAAGCCAACAGCGTAGGTGTTCTCGAAGTACGTCTCATCTGTCCCCGATTGATTTGTGCGATAACCATTGACGCCCGACAGCCCGACAGCCAGCCCCGAACACAATTGGTCTACTGCGGTGATAACCGTATCGGCAACTGTGTTGATGTGAGATGAGTATATAGCTGTAAAGGTATCGAAGGAATTGGACGGTGTATGCTGATTGTCGGGAATGCGAACGGTGCCATTTACAAAAAATATTGCGTTGTTGTTGATGGCCCCAAAGGTAGCATTAGGACGCTGCCAGAATCCGGATAATGTGTTATTTGATAATGGTTGGGGCCCTGCATACGCGGAGGGCAAGATTTGGTGGATACAACCATCTGTTTGCAGCGTGGCATAAAGAGTCTGAGTAAAACTCTCGCACACAATATGAAATGAAACCTCTTGGGTTCCCAACACAGGCGCGGGTATCCCCCATACATACCAGATGGCCGTCTGCCCTGCCACGCTTTCATGTAGCGAAGTCTGCCCAGGATAGATACCATTTTTGAAGTAGAATAAGCCGCCTGTTCCGGCTCTTGCGTTGAATGCGCTGCGGACAACTGCACCGGAGTCCCGACCTGTAAAGTCAACTACACCAGTAGTATTATTGGTGGCGTTAATCGTGTACTGGGGGTTTGTCGTTGCGCCTGGGATGCTTGTGGCCCCAGTCGTTGAACCGGTGAAGTTATAATCTACGAGCGCATTAGTTGTGGCTACACCAGAGAACTCTGCAATCCCCATATGAGTTGCACCGCCAGTGGTACCTGAACCCATCGTCGCAGTGACGGTGTTTGCACCGGCAATACTATTCATGGCATACCAAACTTCCAGAAAATTGGAGTCAGACACGCCTTTGGCATACCCCTGAAAGGCGCGAGCGCCCGCAGAAACCCAGGTATTTCCTGCTGTATCGGAGATTGACGCAATGGGGGCGGCACTTGCCCCGTTATACCTGAAAACTGCAATCAGCAGATTCCCAGCACCGTTGTTACTGGTATAAGCTAGTGACGTTGAAGCGGATTGCACTTTCCCTTGAACGAGAGCGGCATTGTTTCCCGGCGAAGAAAACGCTGCGATGGTCCCACCCCAATTGCCAGAACTGACCGAGTAAGTGAATGTCGAAGAATAGCTTGTCGCAGCGGCAGCCGTCTGATATTCCAACGCTAAGGTGGCTGTTGGTGTTCCTATTAAGGCATAACCAGACCCGGCTGTGTATGAACCTGTGCCAGCAGCATTGATATTCGCTCCTACCAGCAGATTCCCGCTAAACGGTGCCGTTGTAATTGGTGTACTCGTGAAAGTGTAAGCACTACTTGGTGTAGGAGAGTTTGCTACGGCGGTTGAAATAATAGAACCTGTTCCTGTTGCCGTCAGGGATGCACCAGTTCCGACCACTAGCGCAGCAGAAGTATTCGTTCCCCCAGCAATCGTTGAAAATGTTGTATTAGACGTAAAACTAGTAGAACCACCCGAACGCATATCGAACACGGGCACATTATTAGGGTTCGTGTACGTGTCCGTCCCAGCGTAGTTTGCCGGGATCCAAACTGCGGCCTTCGGAGTTAAAAAGGCTTGATTCACCGCAGCTTGCAGAAGCGGCCCTACATATGTATCGGGTACAATTAATTGAAGCGGCGTAATCTCAGCCATTTAAGTTCCTAGATATTGTTCCTCAATCGATCTCACTATTGGCATCCCTTCCCATTCTGTAAGGGGGGCCGCTACTTCTTGTTGGCGGTCGTAACCGTCTCGTTTCCATGTCGAAGTTTGTTTGTCTTCGTTCGGAGGAAACATCCGTTCGTGCTGTTGTTTTTGTTTAAGCAAATCCCAAGCTGCGGTTTGTTTTTCCTGTTCACTTTGCGGACAGGAAATTTCCTTCGGCATGTACCGTGCGAGCCGAGCCAAGGTGTCTACCGAATCGTCCTTGCGGTTAGCTCCGGCCTTGAAGTTGACATGTTCCTTGATAACTTCGTTCATCACGTCGGTCGGAATATCCGCCGAGAAAAATACCTGATTATTCACCAGAAGAATTTCCGTCTCGGCGGCGCGTTCGTTTTTCGCACCTTTGATATTCTCGATTGGAATCCACTCGATGGCCGGACAATCTGGGTAGCCAACTTTTTGCATCGCCCGCATGATGTCGTTTTCAAGAAAATCATGCGCCGGGGGTTTTTCGATGCCTAAATTTTTGAGCGGCTTCCACCGATTAGCTTGGCCCGCGATTTGAAATGGTAGTTCGGATTTACTATACCGTCCGCGGATAATTTCCGAAACGTACATGCGGCCTGCGAGCGGACCTGCAATAGTAAATTTCCCAACCATGCCACACGAACGGTCGGATTTTTTTCCATCCGAAGTAGCCAAATCCCAAACGTCCGCGATAAAATAAGTTCCATCCTGCGGGAATTCCGAAGAAGGAACAATCTGCTTCCGGAACATTTGGTCGGTAAACTTAACCGTTTTGGTGAGTGTGGGATTTAGGAGGTATTGGCACGAAAAAATGAAGGCGTCTACCTTGAACTCATCCATCAGCGCTTTAAAGGTGAGGCGCGGAACCCCGTTGCGGTCAACTGGGAAAAGCAGAACTACATCTTCCTCGGTGAGTTCGTGAATCTGTTTCTTGCGGGCTGCGGGCTTAATTTCCCATGCAGGGGCTTTCAGAACCTTTAAATCAGAAATAGTCTCTTCAAGCGAAACATAAGCATCCGCGCTGTCCCAGTAAGTTCCCGTATAATTTCTGTATCCGTAAAGATCAATAATCGGGCGAGCCGATTTGATTTCGTTTGCGACTTGAACTCTTTGTTCGGGAGTTGCTTTAGGCCCTGAATTTTTATTGGAAACCGTGTCGTCAAAGAAAGCCACGTCGCCGTGTTTTCCTGCTGTGCTCATCCCAAGAGATAACGCTAACAGGGTAGGTTGGGGCTGTGTGTCTGTACGGGCGGGACTCAAAAATTGGTCGTCCGCTTCTTTTCTTTTCGTAGACACGCAGTGCGCGGCGTACAACATCTGGAACCGGGTCATCCTTGAATTTTCCGGAACCTGAAAATAGTGCTTTACTTGTCTAACAAAATCATTCGCAAGAGTTTCTTCGGCAGTGAAATAAATGACCCTTATGTTCGGAAAGCAGACGATCCATTGGACGGCATCCGCCATTCCGATAGAACTTTTGAACGTACCTCGCGGCCACAAGAGAAGACGGTTTTTCACCGTGCTTTGTTTCGAGATTGCCTCTCGCCAGTTCCTAGCATCAACATAAGGATTTTTCTTAATGAAGAAATCGTCAGTAATAGGGCGATGAACTTCATCAACAAGAGCAAGATCCAATATCTCCACCGACAACCAAAACAGGTCGGTTTGCCCATTGCGGAAATCTTTCTCCCACACTTTAAAATCTTCGTACCCGAACTTAGCCCAGTCTTCGGTCGATTTGGTCGCTACGACTTTCTCTTTGGCATCCTTGTAGAGATTCTCAAAATCGAACGGGTTATACACTTTCACGCTTTCTGGGATAGATATTGAACCAACGCGAGAAGAACTGTGGGATTATCTCTCACCATCCCTAGTGCCACGTTGCAACGATTACACAGAATCCCCCGGAATCTTCCGGTTTTGTGGTCGTGGTCTACACACCAATCTTTTTTGCCTGGATCGGTTGTTCCACAGGACTCACACCTTCCCCTGAAAAAGTGCAAAAAGTACTCTGTTGTCCGTTGCTGTTCTTCGGGACTAAGACCCATAGCGGCGAGCCGATGACGAAGGGAGCACTCATCACATCGTGTTTTTCTGGGAGGAGAAATTTTATTCTTGCAACAAACTCGGCAAATCCCTGCGGCGAGACGATTTTCAATATACCGCCTGTTTCTATCTTTTTCGATGGGTTTACATTTTAAACCGATCTGTATCCCCGGAATAGCAGGCTCTTTTCCACACCGAATACATAAACCCTGTTCGATCCGTTTTAGCGCGTATTTACGAACCCGTTCTGAGTTTGTCACACCTTCTCGGCCCCCTCGGGAGCAACTGGCGCTTCTTTGTCGCCCAGATATTCTTTAATCTTGCTGGCTAGTTCGCCTTCGTTTTTGGCGGAAAAACTCATCTCATCGCCTTCGTGCGGTTGGATTCGTCCAACGTGCGAACCATCATCCAAATGGTCTATGTGCGTGCTACGCATCCCGTGCTTCGGCCTTTTCTTTTTTCCGAGGCCAGCCGTAGCTTTGTCTAGAATGTCTTTTAAGATTGGGCTATCCATTGTTGGTTCTCGCTTGGTGTGCTTTGAAATCGGCGGTTCGTATGGGCGTTACTTTTTCTACGGGCGGTTCTGAATTAGTAAGGGTGTGCAGTGCGTTTTTTACTTGTTTCGGAGTGCCGGAAACTTTGATTTTTACTTTGGTGCCTTTTGCCATAATTCACAAAGTGAACGGGGAGCCCTTTCGAACTCCCCATCCTGTAAGTTGTTGATTCTATTAGGCTTCTGCCTGGAACGTGGTCAACGAAATTGTCGAACCAGCCGCTGCGGTGCCAGCCGTGAGGCCGATACCAACCGCGAACTGAAGAGGCGGTTCGGTCGCGTAGTTGACGCTGGAAAGAATACGCGACAGGATCGTCGGAGCAGCGGTCACGAGCGTAAACGCCGTGCCTGTCGAAGTCGTCGGAACCTGGCCCTGAGACCAACCCTGCAAAAGACCGGAGGTTGTATCCCCGATGCAGTGCAGTTCGAGTTCGTACGGAGCAGCAACAGCCGCCGTGGAAGTGAAAGTGAGAGCCACAGCCGCGACGGAGAACGCGATTGCGTTACCAACCGCAGCGGTATATCCCGTGGTCGTGGAAGCAAACATCAACGGCTGCACGGTGGCAGTGTAGGTGCCAGCCGCGAGGTTGATGATTCCACCAGCGCGAATCACGAACGGCTGGGCGTTGAGACGGTTTGAACCAGGGAGGTTTAGGTTGCACTGAGTGCCTGCGCCGGGTTCACCAGCGATGACGTTAAAAGCATTGACAGCAGCAGTCGCGTTCACAGAAACGAGAGCAGCCGCTGGAGCTTGAGCAATTACCTGCATAGAAATTTACCTTCTTTGTTGTTACGATTGTGTTTCGATGTGCGCGTTAGACGGGCACGGTGTTACGGTTAAGATTCGATGGTTAGCGATCCAAGGTTCACAACCGAAGACGCCACAGCAGTAGTGCTGAGAGTGACTCCGACTGCGAATTGAAGAGGAATAGCTGCCGTAAAGCTGACGCTCGTGGGCGCGTTCGTGAGAGCGGTGATATCAACAAATGCCACCGTTCCGCCCGTGCCTGCGGTTGGGGCTGCGCCTTGCGTCCATCCTGAGACTTTTCCAGAAGTACTATCCCCGAAGAGATGCGCTTCGAGAAAATACGGAGCGGCAATAGGAGTGGCGGAAGTGACCGTCCATCCCACCGCGGCTGCGGAGAAGATAGCGTTCGCAGCGGCTGCGGTGAAACCAGCAGTCGTGGAAGCATAGAGCAGAGGCTGGACCGATGCAGTATAAGTTCCTGCGCCGAGAGAAACGTATCCGCCCGCTCGAACGATAAACGGAACCTGTTCCATAGCGCTTGCACCAGGCAAACTTACAGTGGCTTGGATACCGTTTGAAGTGTAGGAGAATACCCCGCCCGCCGCTCCAGTGATTGGAGCCGCAGCGGAACTTTGGAGGCCGTTAACGACAAAAGAGACGCCTGCGTTCGCGCCATTCTTATCGACCCATCCGAGAAGGTTGGGACCCGTAGGATTGGCGTTGGCCCCGATGTAGTGAATGATATCTCCACCGCCATTCGAAGCCGGGCCAAAAGCGTACTGAGACGCCGATTGAGGTTGCTGAGGCATATTTTAAAATCCTTAGTTGCTGTTTTTGTTACTAGGCGTGGCCGATGGCGGGCACAAACTAATTTGTACTGAAGAAACCTTCTCGGATTGCTGCGATAATATTATTAATAGAGTTTTCGAATCCCTCGGATTCGTTTCGGAAAAAAGTTGCGGAAGGATACAACTTCAGTTTCGAACCTTTTGCTCCAAATTTCCAGCACGAATTTCCACTGAGCACAACAGCCATTTTCTTACCCATGGCCCCGGCCAGATGCATGACCCCGGTATCTACGGAAACCACTCCATCGAGATTCGCAAGCAATCCTGCGGTGTCTTCCCAATTTTCAAGCGGGACGTTCGTAATAGGATAAGGCATTTTCATGCCATACTGAAGAGAGATCCAGTGAACGCGATCCCCCGTCATTGTCACCAAACGCATGGCTTGGCCTTCAGACATGGACCGAACCCTGCGACCGCCTTGAAACATCTCAGCGGCTCGATAGCAGATTCCAATAATCGGAAGGTTGTCCTGCTTCGCAAGTTTATACTTCTCGATTTTTTCCGGCAGTGCTGTAAACGGAAGCGGTTCTGGAATTTCTGTCGGGCCGATATTTAAAGCAGCGGGCAATGAAAAAGTGGTTGTCCAATGCGTGGCTGTGATTTTGTCGCCGTCTTGCAGGAGTTTTTCGCGAGGAAAAATTCTTTCGAAGAACGGAAACAGTTCGCTATACGGATAAAAAACCCAATTGATTCCTCGGCGGGTGAGTTCATTCAGCCAGCGTGCATAACTGATTCGGTCCCCAGTTCCGCCTTCGTTGATGACGATAAGCAGGGCTTCGGGAGGAAGAGTTTCTCCGCACTTCCATTCCTTCACGGCTTCTGGTAAACTTAGATCGTCATGTGCGCCTATTTGCGTGGGTCGGGCATGTCCATAAATAGGCCATGCTTGTTTCCAAAATCCGGCACGTAACAAAGCCTCAGCGTAACCCAGACGAATGTATTGGTCTTCCGGATTCAACCAATATGCTTCTTCGATTTCGTGGAGCGATTGGGCGTGCTGGCCTAAATCCTTGTAGACCAAACCCAAATTCATTTGGATGTTCGCGTCTTTTTTAAGGCCAGCGGCTTGTCTCGTAAGCGCCAATGATTCTTCAACTCGGCCAATCGTAAAGTAGCACCCGCCTAAATCCGCTACAGACATCGGCGTGAGGGCGCGAACAGAGGCTTCTTTGGTGATTTCTTTTATGCGGTTGTGTGCATACTCCTGCGTCATCACAGGCATCAGTTCGTTCTCCTGATGACCGAATATCTATCCACTTGCTGAACACTCCACCCAAGTTTTTTAGCTTCGGTTACGGCCCACGCTGCTTTGGTTTGGTAGTCGTCCATGACGATTAGTTTCGCACCTGCGGAAAGCGCGAGTCTAAACTCGTCGAGGCCGTGTTGGAGGCCATCGCATGAATCGAGGAAAGCAAAATCCACCCATGTTAGCTGACTAAGATAGCGGAGAGAATCCTGGACATGCAGATTACAATACTTCGCGAGTCCTTCGGCTTCGAGGGCTGCGTGCGCGATATCGATAGAGTTGATGTTTAGATCGACGCTGTGAAATTCACATTCCGGATGTTTCGAAACCCAACGGGCAATATAAAGAGTGCTCCATCCGTCGCCATACTCACTTTTTACGGCTAGGTCCCTCATGCAGCCCGTTTCGATAATCTTGAGCGGCTTGCCTTCGTAGATGCTGTTTAGAAATGTTTCGAAATGGGTTCCGGGTGCAACAACCATGTTGGACCTTACTTTCGGGCGATGATAAATGTTCCGGCTTCGTTTTTGCCTAGGTCGTATTTCTCTGCTGGAGCGGCGAGCATGTCTCCGCTGTTGTCGAAGGAAGTGTAATTCCAATTTTTCAAAATTTCATCCAGCTTGGCTCGATCTAGCATGAAAATTTCAAGGTGGAGAATTGGGCGGTTTCGTTCGATGGTGTCTTTGGCTCCAGCGAGAACTTCTAGTTCCATGCCTTCGGTGTCCACTTTCATAACACCGATATTGTCGAGCTTGAAAATATCGAGCGGAACTTGGTAGACCGTCTCTTCGCTCGGCTGGATGGGCTGGGCCATGTCGCCTTGTTTCGTGCGCGGACAAAAATAAACACAACCGAATTCGAGGTAGTCGTTGTAGTTGTATTTCGGGGCGTTCAGAATCGCCGTCTCTGCCCCGACCGCGACATTGTAGGTTCGTACATTTTCGATTCCGTTTAGCGCGAGCGAACCACACAACTGATTATAAATCATCCGCTGCGGCTCGAAAGAATAAACCCTTCGGGCGCGTTGTGAAAATGCTAGCGTCCACGCTCCGAAGCAGGTGCCGATATCGATGGCATCCATCCCAGGATCGATTAGCTGGGCCACGCTCATAATTTCATCGTGGTCGATTGCCCGGCCCGTGCGAAGGAAATGTTGAGTCTGATTCCCGTCGTACCGATTCACAATCATCTGACCGTATGCGGTCGGGAGAACTACGGAGTGCGTCATATTTTGCGGGATTCTTCGATGCGGATCGTATCCTCATCTTCGTGATGAGTCGAAATCTCCAGAATCTGTGCGCCTTCGAGACTTGAGAACCTGTGATGGGTTCGTGGCAGGATTAATCGTTGGTCGCCTGCTTTTAGATACTCGCCGGATTCCATCCCAAACGAGTTCCACATCTGCAACTCTACCTCTCCCTCCAACACGTAAAACGTTTCCGTCTTAATAGGGTGAAAGTGGCGCGAACAACTCCAGCCGGGCATTATTTCGAGAACCTTCGCACAGTACTTGTCTGTATTCGTTAACCAGAATTCAGTACCCCAAAGTTTTAGAACCACTTTTTGGGGAACTAAAGGAAGAGTCACATTTAAGTGCATGTTAGAGAGTTACGCCGACCACCGGACTAACCTTGATCGCAAACCGCTTGAACATATCGAGCGGGTAAAAGTTTATTTCGCCGCCCGAGCCAACGGCTCGTAGTGCGGCCTGCGGGAGAAACTTCGCGGTCCAAATAAACTGAGCTACACTTTCGGCGGGTTCGTGGCGTGGAATCTGAATAGCGAACTTTTGTTCGACGTACTCTTCTGCGCCCGATTCATCCACGTTCTTTGAATTGCCGAGGGTTTTGAAAACCCCAAACACAGAGGCATTCACGATATCCATGGGCACCTGGATTCCAGTGGAACCAGAGCCATTCGGGAGTGCGGGTGCTTCTTGCTTTCCACCAATCAATAAATCTTCGTCGCTCATTGTTTCTCCTGAATCTTCTTATTGGAAGGTTCGAACTGTGCGGTTCTGCATTGAATGGGGCAGACTTAGCTCGGATCCATTAGTTCGAGACCGCTTATAAAACTCTTATCGTACATTCATTCCCATGCGTACGGGTTCATCTAAAATGATTTGGTCCACCCGTGTACGCAATCGGTCCATTACTTCTTGTTCGTTCCGGTCGGTCAATGAAAAACCTGCGAGCAGGTAGCGGCGGGAACGGTCGAAGATATCGTATGAAATCGTTCCCGAAGGGAGAGTGTTCACTTGAAGATCGTGGGACCTATAGAAGTGTTTCATACACCCTCTGGTTCACAATGTGAACAAAACCATCGTATCACGAACTCAACAGAAAGTCAACCCTTAAAATTTCTTCCCGAAAACCGCAGTGATGGTCTTATACAAACTGTACTGGAAACGATATTCTGCGTACGAGGTAGCAACCCCGCCTGCGAACAAAATAGCGACGTACTTTGCGATGTGAAAAAACATAATGCTCCTTTTTTATTGTCCAGGATTATCGAAAATAGGGCCGTAAATAACCCCGCCCGCATTCACTTGTCCGTGAACCGTCGCGTTCGGGTTGCCCACAGTTTTCACTGTAGCAGTAACTGGTAGGCCAGCGCTGGGCGGGAGCGGAGTAGTTCCTGCGGGACTATGTTTGACCTGATTTCCGCTACCATCGATTGTGATTTGTTTGTCTGCCATTTTTACACTCACTTTGCGAATCCGCCATCGAGCGGGCGAACAGAATTAGGTCCACGCCGAGCTTTGGTGGTTGCGGCTTCACGCTTCGGGCCGAGTCCGGAATCGACTTCGGTTCGGTACATAGGGTCGTTCGCATACTCCCGTTTCTTTAGTTTCTGAGGAGTAATTTTCGAAACATGCCCATGATCGGACGCAGAACTGCCATCACCCAGAACTTCGCAATTTGCGCATTTTTGAGGGTTCATAAATATCCTTACGGTGTATAGAAAATCTGAAGTGTCCCGCTCGAAAGCGTGGTAACTTTGAAATCAAAAAGTCTTCGGCCACCAATAAAATCGTAGATGACCGGGTTAGGGTTAGTCGTCGCTTGTGCCGTGCCCGCTAAAAATTGGGTGCCGTCTCCGTACTGAATCACGAACGTACCAGCCGCCGTCGCACCATCCCAGATAATTTTTTGGATTGTGATATCTTGGTTCGCAGGCGCACCGTTACCTGCGGTATTCCGCCAAGTCGCGCCCATCGTTGCGGTAATGGTGATTGGGTTTCCAAATGCGTTAGCCATGATTTATTCCTTCACGCAGGGTTGCGGAACAGTAATCGCGTACTCAAATTTGAATTCAAAACCGTAGTAACAGTTTTGTACGTGGGCACCACTGCGGAAACCGGATTGCCCGCGAACGTACCGACTTGAGCATCGGGATTCACGATATCGTTTACTGAATCCAACGTGGTCGTGCCTGTGTTGGCAAAACTATTCAACCCTTGCGCCTTTGCCCCAATTGGATAACCGACCAAAGCGGGTGTATCGAAACCGATAGGTGCGCTGTTATTTAAAGTCGTGGTAACACTGGCTGCGGAATTATCAATCGCGTTCCAGTCGTTGTTCGGATCGGTGAAGATTACCTGAGCAGGCTGCGCCATATTTCAATTCCTTGGTACTTATTCTTAAATGCCGAGGGGCAGCTAGGCTGGCCGAAATTCTTTTCCGCAATTTTTACAGATATGATTCTCAGATTTGTACAGATTTCGTGGGTCACCTTTGGGAATAACTTCCAGCCCTGCGGCGTCGTGGTCGCAAAAATCCCATGGGTTTCCAAGCTTGAGAGGCTTACCAATCAATGCCCCAGTTTTCTGGTTCCGCTTTGTGTACAATTCGGCATCGCCATTTCGGTACACGAACAGCGCCCAAGTATGCGGCAATTTCTTTTTTCCAAGAGCCGGAAACACATAAGTTCCGGATTCTATTTCTTGAACTTCCAACTGCAAATCAGATGTAATCACGGTACTCTCCTTTGCTCATCGAGCATGTACTCTAAGGTTTAAAGGGGTGGTGCGACCCACCCCGGTTTTTATCTATTTCTACGACCACGCTTTTTGCTATGAGAATTATGACGATGCCCGTTTTTGTTTTTCCAAGGCAATCCTTCGGCGCGTGCAACAGAAGGACGGTATTGGCAATACGGACAATGTGCAAGACAGGGTGAGGAGCGAAGTTTCGCCCGGTTCCTATGAGCGTTTCCAGCCATGACTATTCACCTCCTAGTGAACTGTAGTCATGGCAATCTCCTTAATCATTTGAATCTCCTGTTCATATTGTGAACTACTTGATTCCCAAAAGACCTTTCAGTCTTTCTACTTCTGTGGACGCCCGTTCTAAATCGCCAGAAGCGGCTTGCGGCCCGTGCGAATTCTGGAAGCCGTCAAGCCACCAGTTCATCAATCGGCCCCAGAGTTTCTTTTCTCCGGCTGCGACCCAGGCATGAGTTGACATTGTTTCGCCTTGGCGTCCTGCGAATACCAAAACGTTCAGGAAAATATCCAGCGCAACCAAGGCTTTATGAAAATAACCTTCGGCGGCAGCTTTGGCTTCGGCTTTCGGAACGTCCGCTGGATAATTAAAAACGGTAGTCTTCGACGTAAGCGTTCGGACAGTGGATAAAATTACCGACAGCGCGACGAGTGAAGTGGCTGCGATGGCGTAGATTTCGACGCCGAGAAGAATTTTATGAAGGATTGGCACGTTTGGTGTACTCCAAAACCACGTTCGCTGCGGCAAAAAAGAATTTATACCCGAACCAAGCCATTGATTGCGCGGCGGGGTCTGGAGATGTGGAACCTTGAACAAAAAAAACCTGTAAATTTCTCCGGCCATCAGCGTGTTCGAACACATCGATTACTTTGGTATTTCGTACGTCCCGAGGATCGGCACCCTTGGTCCGGCAGTTCTCCACCCGGATTGCGCCATCTACGTACGCTCCGGCTTGACCGCCCATTTTAGTAGCGAGTTCGATTAATTCCTCAACCTCGGGCGCTGTTTTGAAAGATTCGTAATCCGCGATTTGGTCTACTATCCGGGTTTCTTCGCGGAGACTGCCGCGGTACATTAGAGTCGGGCGATGCAAATCTTCGTACGGAAGTTTGACCTTGCTGCACGCTTGGTAAAGCGGGGCGGCTTTGAGAAACTCTTCCTTGAAGATGCGTTCGAGTTCTGCGACTAAGGCTTGGTCAGAGTCCATTATTCAAAGCCTCGACTTGCGGGAATTGGTCCGTTTGAAAATTCACCGACTCGCCTGGTTCTAGGAAATGCTCCGTTCCTTGGTTCACAATACGAACTAACTTGAGGCCCACGTTTCGAAAAGAAAAGCCGATGTGACGTAGCCTCGAAACATCAAACGATTCGGCGCAATGATATTCGACGTTCGCTTTCGCGCACTGATGCTGCAAATAATTTAGTGGACCGGAAGAATTGCTTGCGGCTATGTATGCCATTACTGTTTTACGAGTTCTCCATCTTTGAAAATAAATTGTGGGTTCGGGTTTGTCTGATGAACGGCTTCCTTGAAAGCCGATATGTTCGGGACTTGGGGTTGGGCCGTAAACACGGGTATCCTTTTCGGAGAAACTGCAATAGACGTGTCCACCGTGTGGAGTTTTTCTAGTGGCATATCATCCACATGAACCCATTTGCCTTGGTGCGAGACGAACTCTGAATTTTCATCATCCAACCAGACCGGGAGGCCGAGTACGGAATTTCCACCGTTCTTGAAGTGTGCGAGTTTGGATGTGGGGTTCATTTGTCCTCTTCTGCGCACGCCGGGCAGTCCGATCTTTTGCCGCCCAAATGATTATGCCACGGCTTCGGTTTGGCTGTATTCCCGCCCCATAGTTTATGATTATCTCCGCGAGCGTGATCTGCGGGACATGGCAATTCTTTTCCTTCTGGTTCGTACCCCGTAAAAGCGATTCCCCACATCGTTCGGAGTACCTGCCACTCAGGGTGTATGTCGCAAAATTCGCACTCTTCGGGTGCGTGAAGAATTCTCGGGTCACAGTGCGGAAACTGCGGGATCGCAAATACTGGTCGGATTTGGGTCGGCTTAATTTTCTTAAACATCATCCCGCCAGGAAGTATTCCAAAGTCGTGGCCGCTGCGCACGAAACCGTCAGACCCGTAATTCCTGTGGTCCCGGTTTGGCCGACTTGGATGACAGCAGCGGCAGATGAGATACCGAGATTCTGAACTATGGCTCCAGATCCGCCCTGCGGGATCCACGAAACCACGGCTACTGCGGTGCCATCATTCCGGAGATACATAAAATTCGTCGGGCTGACGGGCAGAGTAATTGCTGTCGCAGCGGCACTGAAAGCAGTGCTTCCGGACGTGTAATCCAAAACGGAAACCGTCAGGCCAGTCAGAGGCTTGGACGCGATTAGATTGTTGTTTAGGTCGAATACCTGGATCGGCCCGTTCAGAACGATGTTGAAGTTAGGCATTCTTAAAATTCTTCTCTAGGTTGCAACCGCGGTGTTCGCATTGCAGATTTTCCAAAGTGTAGCTACCACCCTGTGCGTGTGGGATGATGTGCCCCACCTCTGGAGCGATACTTGAATGGGACCCCCGAAGATGCTTGGGAGCCGGAAACGAACAAAGCTGACAAGTCCAGTTATCGCGTTCGAGAACATCCTCTGGCTTGAGCCGTCTCTTTGATTGAATTATCGGGATGCTCGCCAAACCGTGCGGTAAAGAACGGCGCTTCCGTCGCAATTTAGAACAGTACCATCCGCAAGTTTTCTGCTGGGAATTCTTCGGGAAAAACCCGGCGTGGCAGATTACACAAACTTGCCGCGGGAGTGTTTCAATTTCTGGCTTCCGAATCAAAGCGGGTTGTTGGGCTACGTACACTAACGCCCGACTCAAAGACTCCGACAAAGGCACAGACACCCGACAGAATTTACAGGTCCGTTCGCTGTTAAAATTCTCGATCCGAACTTTGACGATTCGACCGCACCCACATCGGACAGAATAATAAGTCCGATACGGGCGTCTCCACTGTTTCTTGGCGGATACGCCGCGACTGCAAAGTCGTGGATTTTCTTCCCGTTCAACCACCCGCTCTATGATTGTGAACACGGCTGTTCACCAAAGAAACTGTCCATCCACTGCCGAAGGAACTCAGAATCAGAATGCCACTCGTGGTGATTCTTATAGGCCGCGAGTTCTCGAAGAATATCCTGCTCCTGCGCACGAGTCCCCGGAATCGTTCGGAGCACATCGATCTGGCCAGGATTCAATCTACGGATCTGGGAGAGGCGGCGTTCGAAATTGTCCGTCCATCCGATCTTGATGTGAGGCACTAAAACTGGCGGGGCCAAAACTGCGTATATACTTTCCATGACACTCCTATTCACATATGAACTGAATGGGTATGTGAACAACTTTCGTGCAAACGTGACTCACTTAGTCTAAGTCGGGTCCTCTTGGGGGCCCTTAGTCGAAACGAGAAAAGAATGCTTTTTAGGGTCCCCTATCGTTTGTTTTCAATAACTTACAAACTCAATCCGCCCGGCCATCGCGCTATGTCCTTTGTTTTATTCGCGGGCAATTGGAAAAATGTCTGGGGTTTCGAAACATTGCAGGGGCTTTGGATCATTGCAGTTAGTTCGCATTCTCTTTTGTTGGCGCTATCGCGCTGAAAACACTGGGTTTGTATTTTGCGATGCGAAAGAAGATGCAAAAAGGATTATCCTGTTTTCTGTAGCGACTGAACAAACAGAAAAGCAAACGCGCTTGCGATATAAAGAATGAGGCACGCTATCCCGTTCGCCTTGTGCGCGTTTTCAACGGTTTAGCCTATGCACGGGCATCCTATTCTATTCTTTGTCGAATGCGCCGTGCTTATGGGCTTTCTTAGTCCGTTTCCCAGTAGTTAGGCGTTCAATCAGTTTCATTCTCTCTAGCCTATCCTCTGGGCTCAATAGCAAGCCGGTATCCTGTAGTTCTGCTAGCGCTTGGCGTGCGATGGCCAGTCTAAGCTTGATCCTAGTTGAGCCCGCGTTAGGGTTTCCCATTGTCTCTTGTTAGGGTTTGTACGTGCGGTTTTTTCTGTTCATATTGTGAACAAAGACGGACTATAGCCTCGCGCGTAGCTTGAATTATCGCGCGTTGCATCAAAACTTCCCATGCTTTCATACGAGGCAGTCTCAATGGTCTCTCTTAAAACGTAGGCGCGTTCTTCCGTTCAGCGGAGGTGCGGGAGTGTAAAGGACACGCGTAACAGGTATTCCCGCATCCTCTAAGCTTTTTGCTAGTGCTTCCCCGTCTGGTGTGTCTACCCAAACGTATGATCCTCTGTTCTCATAACTCCCGATTGTGGCGTGTACGGGCTCACCTATGCCGTTTGGGTTTTGTTCGAATATCGCCTCATTCATCGGGGTACATCCGTTCTAGTTCTTCGCGTGTTATCCACTGTCTAAAGAACACGTATGGCCGGGGTTTGTTCGATTGCTCTAGTACCGTGCGCGTGCCATCCGCATGAGGTATGTATCGGATCATGCTATCGCATGTCCATTCTTCTATCACGGTCACTGTATCAGTTTGAGACATGCCTAGTACCAGAGCCCATGTTTTCTACTTGGCGGATTCGCACGTACCTTGATTGAGCCCACCAAAATTATAAGCACGGCAATGCCTAGTCCAATCAAAAACTCTTTCATGCACGATTATCCTTTGTGCTGACTCGTTTGCTTATCAGGCAAACTATCATGCACGTAATATACCATAGTTCGAGTTATTTGTCAAGATTATTTTTGGTTTGTTCGCATTTTTCTCTTGACAACTATTCCCTATAGGCTATACTTGCAAGCGTAGGGAGGAAACAATATGCCAAACTTGCTGTACCGTTCGACGAAACGCAAACTCTCTAGGGCAACAGGAGAATACATCCTCTGGCACGTCCTAGAGCATTTAGAGGCAGAGCAAGGATCATCCTCATACTATCTCGACGGATTCTCAGACGGTGCGAACACAGTGCGGGCTCTGCTAGACTGTGAACTGCCCACAGATACGGACAATGCGAGTACACATAATATTGACATAGCGTACGCGCGGGCTTGCAATGGACGGTGCGCTGATTGTGGCGCAACCCCTGAAGAGTGTTTCAAGAGACCGTGCACCTATCGGGAGACCGTATGACTACATCCGCCGAATTATCTTTGTCCATTGGCAAACAGGGTATGCTATGTACAGACAAGCTTTTGTTTGCCGTGTACGTGCAAGACGCTAAGACAGCATACGGCAATATCCGATACCTTGTTACTCCTGTTTCTGGTACGGGCTCTGTCTGGGTTGATTCTAGTCGCGTTTCGTTCGAAAATTCAAATGAGGTGAAACTATGACTCCTGAATACATTCTCCGCAAGAGTATGGGACGCAAACCGCATTGTTCAGAATTGCCCGCTGAACAACGGGTAAGGTATATTGAGTATACGGAATGGTCTTCCGGGTACGCTGAACTGGGATACGATGATCCGAAGAAAGGCATCCTATTCAACAATTGGAATTACTTTTGCCGTGAGGTGACAGACTTACTCGAAAAGTACGGCTATGCCATCGAATGGCCTGATGAATGGACTACCTGTTCCGATTGTGGCAAGGCACTACGTACAGTTCACAATTCCTATTCTTGGCAACCGTCTGGGTTTTTAACGGATGACGGTATGTATTGCCTAGAATGTATTGACTTGCCCGATTATCTCGAAACTCTGGAAGATAATCCTCGACGCGCACTAAATGACCATATCAACCCCGAAGACTACGGCTATGTCAAGCTAGAGGATGGATTCGAAAGCGGGATGCATCCCGGCCAAAACGCCAACCCTAAAGACATATACAAGCGCTTGCACGATGCTGGCCACAAACGGCTATTGTTCAATGTGGACAGCGTAGGCCAGTTTGACATTACTTTCTCAATCTGGGAAAAGGTTTCGAGCGTAGTGAGTAAAGATGAGGTGCAATCGTGAAAAGCAAAATAGCCGTACCAGAGAAAGACTTCCAAACTGTAGCGAATGAGCACGCGCATGGTTCACTCGAATGGATGCGCGAACACCGCATCCTACTCGGAACAGGTGGGCCCGCTACACGCATTGTTGGCGAACTAGACGAGTACGGACAGCCGACAAACGCGAAGTTTGAATATCAAGACTGGTTTAAACCTTGGACAGCGGCGAATGATCTATCAGAAGAGGAAGAGAAAACCCTGTTAGAGTTTGCTTCTCAGTTTTGGTTTGGTGGATCAAAACTTCTATGGGAATCCGTACAAAACTCTTTTCCTGCCCGCTAGGGCAGCATAAACAAACAATCGAAAGGAAGGAAGACTAATGCGAAGAAAACTAAAGTTTGTTGCCCGACTGCCCAAAAGCACGTTATGGCTGTCTCACGGACAATGGCATCCTACGTATGTAATTCAGCAACAAAAACAAACGGGTACCGAATATCAGCATTACGGTATCGGTACGGATGGCAAGCTAGTGTTTGCGGGAGTTACCCGACACTCGGAAAATTCTCAGGCGACCGCGAATCAAATTATTCGAGTGTGGCGACGTTGGCGATGGGAGTATGATCGTGTGTTTGGCAATCCCAAAGACACGTACCCGGCCAAACAGATGTACTCAACACAAGAGGAATTGCGCCGTCTAGTGGCACGCATAACCGTGTTTCCCATTGATTCGCCACAAGAGGCTATCACGTATGAGGTGAGACCATGAAACTACGCTTTGTCTGGAATGAGGATCATTACATTGTCAAGGCACGGCGCAAGTCTACGGGAAAATGGGAAACCCTAGGCACGTGCCATCGGGACGCAAAGAAACTAGTTCAGACCGGCCATTTAGAACTAATTCAGTTCAATCTAAACCCCAAAGGATAAAACCCTATGTTTCGACGCTATACCCTAGCATTAGCGTTCAAATTGCTTGCACTTGCTTGCCTGTTGAGAAGCAAGAATCTACTGTGAGGTGACTTATGGACAAATTTTTGTCAAGTTACATAGAAACTGCTTTATGGTCTAGTACGGATGAATTCGGGATCCCGCTAGACGATTCAAAGTATTCGGACGCGGTATTATCGCCTGCTACGCTCGAACGGTTTAAGGCAGACTGCGAACGATTCGAGACAGAGTACTACAAGCTTACTTCCGGCCTAGACGATTCTGTGCTGCGAAGTTTTCCGCCTGATTCCCATATACCCCATGACTTTTGGCTCACACGTAACAGGCATGGTGCGGGCTTTTGGGACGGAGACTATCCAGAGCCCATCGCAACCCAGTTAACGGACCTAGCACACTCATTCGGAGAGTGTGACTTGTACGTAGGCGATAACGGCAATATTTTCACAATCCATTGCTAGGCCAGTGTACCGCTAGGGCAGACTCTCACACGGGAGTCTGTCTACTGGGATACACTCCCTAGAGGTGTGTCGTGGAATTGAGCAAAAACAAAATGCGAACAGTAGCAAACCTAGGCCAGCATCTAACGCTGGTGTCCGATTCTCAAGACGTACAGGCAATTAGGGAACACTTAGGCAAAGACGCGGGCAATTATGATGCGTTCTTTGTTGACGTGCGGGACGGAGACTATACGGAAGTCTGGGGTATGGTAGGAATCGTCCCGTACAATTCCAAACTCGTTAGCAGACTCATTCCTCAAGGCGAATAGTGTACCGTACGGATCCTGATAGGCCGGGCAGGATCCTAAGGGGTAACACTAAACCCTAGAGGTGTCTCGACGCACTACAAAACCAAAGCAAAACTAGTGGGCTGGATTATCCGTATCGCGTGCTACGCGCTAGTGGCATGGGCTTTTTGGTACGGACATTACAGACACTAGACGGGATCATATTCCCGTAGACGGACGTTTGTGTCCGTATGACAGAATATGCTTGTATTGGCACAGCATAATATGCTTGTGTTCGCACGTCTAAAACGTGTCAGAGAGGACACACATATGTATTTCTGTACGTACAGAAACTACAGAAATTGGAAAGTTATATGAAATTGTGGAACCACGCTTCGAGCATGTCCGTAGGATTTTTCGGCTCTAGGTAATTTTTACGGGGTGAAAACAAACGAGCGATTCGATCTGGCCAAAAACTTCCAAAAAGAAATCACCAAAATTCGAGTTTTTTATTACCCCGTAAACGGGCATCCTGCTTGAATGAATCTCCAGAGTCCCAAAATAAGTTCGCGCTGATTGTGAATAATCTTAGCTTCGTACGCGCACAGGATGGTCAGGCCAATCGTTGCGCCAATTAGTAAGGCAACTGCGAGACGGGCATAGGATTTTGTTTGTGGCGGGTTCGCCGGAATTGGATCGGGTTCCTTCGTCGCGTAAAACGTTCCTGGATTCCACTCGTTCACATAGTGAACAACCTGCTCGACCATTTTTGGTATTTCTTTTTGCAGGGCGAGTTCGGAACGCAAATTGTCCCGCTCGACTAAAAGTTTAATGTATTTGTCGCGCCACCCGAATGCTTCCACACAATAATCAATTGCAACTTGCTGTTGTTTACGATGCTCCGCGGCCAGATTGATTCCGTTATGGAGGAATTTGGCGACTGTTTGGTTTCGTTCGGTGAGTCGAGATTCTGCTTGGGCGAGCAAATCTTTTAGTTGGCCGACGTTTTCATTTTCGATGGTAAGTTTTTCTTGAAGAGTTCGCTTCGCCTCGCCCGCTTCTTTCGAATAATCATACAACCAATCGCGATAATAATTCTTCCACTGTTTCTCTGCGTTGTATCGCTTCTCCCATATTCCTTCTTGGTATGCTGTGGCTCGAAGCGCTTCTAATTCACTTTTCTTGATCGACGGCATCGTTCACCTTCTGTGGCTCTTGTAGAGGCACTGGTTTGTACGTTACATGCTGGGCGACAGTCAAATTAGGTTCTGGGCCGCATTCGTGTTTTTCGTACGTATCGAAATATCCGCCCGTGTAATAGGTTCTTTCACCCTGTACTGTTTCGGCACAATGTGTACAGGTAGTCCATAGTTTCACTTTTGAATTTCCTCTGAGTACACTTCCTGAACGTGCGAATCCACAATCGCGCCGCCTTGGTAAACTAGAAGACCATGCGAAAGTTTTCCGCCTTCGGGCTCCATGGCTCGCGGTTCCACAAAAAGAGTTTTGTTCGGGCTGTAAAGCTGTTCTTGTAGAAAATATTTGTAGCCTGCTTCGCGGAGTGCGTGCTTTACGGCAGACCACACAGTCGAATCGGTGTTAATCTCGACGATCACGATGTCTGTTACTCACCCAAGCATAGCAATCTTTTCCAAATTCGGGCACGGCTTTCAAATTTAGAAGTTGCTTTTCGAACAATTCTTTTGCACGTTTTTGGTCGTCCACAATATGAAGATGGCCGTCGTATCCGAATTGTACGTAGTATTCTTCGAGCGGTATATTTGCTAAGAGTCTGCTCGGTTCGTAACTCATCTCCACCACCACCCACAGATACACCTAATCACTTCGCCCGTTTTCTTACGCAAGGTTAATCCACAACGCGGACATTTTCGTTCCCACGTATAACCTTCTTTGGAAACTTAGCATAGCATGGTTAGGGCGGAAAGTCAATTAGACTTTGTGCGCAGGCTTACCCGGTTTCTTGACTTCTACGACTTTTCCTGATTTATTGAATGCCAAGCGAACCTTCTCGCCCGATGGGTATGATTTCCATCGATAACGGGCTCCTTTGAGCGGCATGATTACGGCCTTTTGCGAGCAGTTCCCATGCCTGTGGCGACACCATGCCCGCCTGCCATATCGTACCCACGCTTGTGCCAAGGCTTAGGCATACTTTCTTTGGGATCCGCGCCAAATGTTTTTGCTCCAGTTTTCGGAGCGCCGATCATCGAAGCGCCCGGACCATACGCAGGACTCGCAGTGGATTCCTTCACTTGGAGCAAAGGATGCGTGTTCGTGCTGCCCGGGATCGGGTCCAGAGCTTCGGAGTCCGCAGTCGGCTTGCTATAGCCCATGGACGTAGCGCCTTTCCATGATTTAGTTGGATGCGCGTGCCCGCGGGAATTGCTTGAAGCGCCTTCGCTTCGGCCACTGGAACTGTGGTCCACTTTACCGCTATGATTATAGGGAGTGGCTCCAGCCCATGTTTTTGGATTCTTCATTGTGTTTCTCTTTTTGTTGCTAAAATTTTCAAATCGGGCAGTTCACAATGTGAAGTGCGTTAAGCTGGATTTGCAATAGTCTGCGTAGTTCCTGGTGCACCCGTAAAAACGATAGTTTTGTTGATGGGAACTACTGCGTTGCCCGTGATATTTGTTCCTACTTGGCCCGGGTCAATGTAGGGAGCCGCAGAAGGCGGCAAGGGATCGACGCCCGTTTGAATATTTCCGAGATTCACGGACGGAGGGTTGCCCACATGAACTTCGATTGAAGAAGTTTGTCCTGCGAACAGGACACCTGTGTTTGAAGCTGGACCGAGATCGACGCTCATATTTTTTATCCTGGGTTCTTGAGCCGGAACATCACATTCGGCACAAGACTATTTTGAAAATTTGTAAACACTGGAGCCACTGCGGATCCATTTGAAACGGTCCCGTACGCGGTAGAGTTCGAGCCTGCGGTATCGCCAGGACCTAAATTGTTGAGTCCCGAAGCGTTTCCGCTAAGGCCACCCGGAACACCAGAAGAAATTGCGCTGGTCACAGGTCCCTGTGTATGCACTTCTAAAAATACAACCGAGGCGGGCGAAGATTCGTTTAACTGGCCGTTGCCCGAAGCGGGCCCAAAATCGCTCATTGATTTGCTCCTATTGGAGTACTATTACTTCATGGCTCCGTTCGGAGGCAAACAAAAATAAACTAAAAGGTGTGCAAAAGTGGACAGACGGCTAAAAACAGTTTTCGTACACTATGTTTGTTAGTGGGGCCAAGGAGTTGTAACTGGGCGCTGGCCTTTTTGTGTTTACATACGAAAAAACACTTGACAACCTTAATTCACTATGTGAACATGCTTCGTATGAAAGACGAAGGATTAATTCGATTGGCGGAAACTCTGCACGAATGCTGGGTTAAATACTCAGAAACGTTCGGAGACGTTCCGCACGGCACCACAAAACAACTCGGCGCAATGCTTTGTTTCTCGCCTAAAATAAAAGAATACATTCGTCTGTACGAAAAACAGCGTGAAGAAGGGATGACTGTATGACTTGGCTGAAATTCTATATTTCTTGGTGTGGTGAAAAGTCCGCTGGAATAAATCCCGGCAGTGAAGAAATCCTGATTCAGTTCAAATACGGACAACCGATTGATTCGGACGTGATTGAATATTGGACCGATTCGCTGAAAGATTTTTACGATGGCGCGAACGTAGAACTTATGAGTAGTTCGCATCCTAGGAGTTCGTGATGAGCGATTTCGGAGAAGGAAAAAACCTCCAAGCGAGAAAACCGCATCGCTGCGAATGGTGCTACCAAAAAATTGAAACAGGAGAAACCTGCTATCATTTCAAAGGAATGTGGCAGGGCGACTGGCAAGATTGGTACATGCATCTTGAATGCAAAGGTTCGTACGCTCTCAACAATGACCCGGATGGCTTCACGCCAGGTGAGGGCGAACGTCCGAAAAAGGAAAACTCTGATGAACTATCTGCAACCGTCTGAACTTTTGTCCGTCCTGAAAATCGCTCGTGCTGAGTCCCTGCGGGACTGGCTTTTGATTTTGTGTGCGTACCGTCACGGCCTTCGCGCTGGGGAAGTCACGGCGCTACGGACAACTGATATTATTGACGGTGCGCTTTCGATCAAACGGTTGAAAGGTTCAAAACACACACTTCAACCCTTGGAAAATCATAAGGGCGAACCACTCTTAAATTTGGAGAGGGGGCTCCGGGATTGGATGAGAGTTCGCCCTACGGATGCGGGAGACGCGCTATTTCCGAGCGCGAAGGGTGGGACCTTGCATCCGAAATCATTCAATTTTATTTTTCACAAACACGCACGAAAAGCTGGAATCAATTTCGGACCACACAGCTTAAAGCACTCGATAGCTACCCATTTGATTCGTGCGAATGTGAACCTAGCGGTGGTTCAACAAAGACTCGGGCACGCTTCGATTAGCTCGACTATGAAGTACGTTCATCTAAACGATGCCGAAGTCGCGGAAAAAACACACGATGCCCTGATGTCAATATTCTGATGCCCGAAAAACAATGGACTGTTTCCGTCACGCAACTTTCGAAGAAAACCAAAGACCTGTATTTTGTGCGCTACAACTTTCTATCGGACGCTCGTACAATTACGGAAGCGTTCGAGGCTTTGTTAGCTGCGGGCTTTGTTTGCTTGCGAAGACATGAGGGCCGAATAATTCCGTCTGGTGATTTTCTTGTTCGTGTATCTTCGGGGGAGCTATAAATGCTACAAGCAATGCTGTTTCAGGCGTACCTAAATTTGAAATACCCGTCCGTGGCGATTCCGATTAAGGTTCCGGTTCGGAAAAAGTGAATGGCTGGCCCGGAAGGATTCGAACCTTCACCGTCGAAATTAACAGTTTCGCGTCCTGCCCGTTGGACCACAGGCCATAAGATTATACCCGGCTTTTCGGCTCACGCCTAGGTTAAACCGGGGGAAACCCCTCGTACGCTCTGGGTACCCGTACGTTACGAGACCTAGCCGGGATTTTTGATGTGGCTCGAACCGACCCTAACATCAATATTTTTCCGGACAAAACTTTCGGCAGCGACTTCTACGTTCGCAACGGCCTGTTTCACTTCCTGAACAACCACATGCTCGATTTTTGTGGCTTCCGCAACTATTTTTTCTTCTTCGGCTACAAGTTTTTCAAATTCTTCGGCGGTTACGTACTCTACTTTGCCGACTTCGTTTTCTACTTTTGCTACGACATCCGTAACAGCTTTTTCTGCTTCTACGAACATTGACGTGGAGGCATTTTCTGTCATACTGGCTCCTTTATAGGTACCTGTTATTATCGAGGATCTTCTTTTTGGATTCCTGTTCTTTTTTCCAATTTTCGTGCGCGGCCCGGAGTCCGGTTTGCTGGCGAACAGCATCTTCCATGGTATGGCAGAGATCGCAAACCTTACCGCTTACTTCGTGCGAATAGAAATTCTCTGTAAGCGCGGACAATGGATACTTGCATTGCGGGTTCGCACATTTTCCACGGATGGCTTTAAAATCATAGGCGTAGGATTTACAGTTCCACACGCAAATCGCAATCTCGGCTTCTGTCAAGATTCGCGATTCCATGGGCCCCTCTTACCATCTTTTGATAATCTTCAGAAGTTTATCCAAAGTAGTTTCGAGAGACGGTTGTTCAATAAGTGAACTAAAAAACTCTAGTGCGTACGTATTTCCGTCCTTCGCGACTACGCGAAACAAATCTATATCTTTAATGCTGAATCCAAGCGCGATTAAATCCCCCACTTTAGGATTGTCATTAAAATCTGGATAGGTACTCCGAAGCGCGACCGGCTTTCCATTATCGCGGCCAACCCACCCATCGTTCGGATGGAGCATTCTTGCTCCGGCTTCGCGACATTTTTGAATTAATTGTTCGCGCTCTTGTCGAACAGTTCGAACATAATCTCCCAGATACATTCCGAAATCGTAGTCTTCCCATCCCGCCTTGTTATCGACATTTATTTCGACAGAGCCGATTTTGTGTTTCAATTGCCCGTTTACGGGCCGTTCACTTAAATTCACTTTGTGAACCACCTTAGAATTTTTCGTATCCAGGAAACGTGCTCAAACTGTGAAGTTTTCCTGCCTGCCCAGTTTTTCCCAAAACCTGAATCCTCGCTTTCGAGATGATAGGCGACTATTTCCGGAATGAATCCTCGCGAGGCTCGCGGCCATTGCCATGAAAAAAGAATATCTTCCTTGCCCGCGTCTGCGTGGCCTTCGATATATTTGTTAATTCCAGAAACCGCGGGACACCACAGTTGGAAAAAACCGATTGGTACGTACCCATGCATGTGACTTTGCATCACTCGGGTTCCTACTGGGAAAGAATTATCGAGATGGATGTAGGACCCGCATTCGTGCTGCAAAACAGGGCGCTTTAGAAATTTTTCCCATTTGGAATAGCCACGGACGTTGAATCGGTCAATTCCATAAATCATTTTCTCGTCTAACTGGGCCTGTTCGAGCAAAATTCTGGTTTGTGGCGGCAACCAGATATCGGCGTCGAGATGCAAAACCCAGCCTTTTTTCGAAAGCCGGGCAAGTCCTTCGTTTACGCCCGCGCCTTTGCAAAACTTTTTCTGCTTCGTACCGAGCGCGTCAGTTTGGACACACTCCACATGATAAAATTCGCACAATTTCTGCGTCTTTTTATCCTCTGGAGATGTGACCACAACTACTCGGTCGAAAAGTTGTTTATTGTGCGGAAGCGTACTCCGCAAAAAATCATCGTACTCACGGCAAACAATGACAGCTTCGATATAGAAATTCTTCACAGGGCTCCCCGGGGGATCGGGCGGGATTTGATGGTACAGTTCAACTGGCATTATTTGGGTCTTGTTGGTCTCTTCTGTGTCGGCTGTGCCAATCATCCAAAGCGTCGTGAGCCGTAAGAATTCCTGTAATCGCGGTCACAGCTAAAGCAAAATTTCCGTCGAGCTTTCCTTTTAACGCGAGATAAATAGTGGCCGCTCCGAATATGAACGCCCAGAACTCGCTAAGTCCACCAAACAGCCTGTACAGACCAAGAAGACTATTATTCTGAAGAGCGCTTGCGAGCCGTTCTTTTAGTTTCATTTTTCTTCTCTGGCTTCGCGATATTTAGCGGACGTTTGCCGAATATGGAGTCCCATTTGTCCTGGGGAATATGGCTGTTCGAAGGAAAAGTCGCGCTGGCCGCGCCTCTGGCTAAAATGTCTCCACGCATCACTCACCGTCCTTGTTCATTTTGCGAATCACTTTTACGCCTTTTGCCCCGCACGAACTACATTTCCAACCGTGAAGGCCCGCTTTGGTTGATTTGGATGTGCTCGTGCCTGTTTCGGGTTTGGTCACTGAACCTGAACATAAACTACAGAAATATTGGTAGCGACTCATACAGGCTTCGAGTTCGGAATTTCTTTCACCACGATATCGTGATTGTCGTAAACGTAAAAATCTTTATATTGGTTGGGCCAAATTACTTCTGGCGCGGACGTAATATTAGTGGATTCTACGCTCGCTTCGACCTTATCGGGCCCGAAGTTCACTATGTGAATTCGTGTTGTCATATTAAACCGCGTGCTTGCTCTGCAAAATTACCGCTTTGTTCGGGTCGGTCGCATCGTAAACGCGGATAGTTACTTTGGCTTCGAGATTCACAAACCCGCGCACATTTCGAAGAGATGTAATCGCCTTGTGAAATGCTTTTTCTACTTGTGCTTGAGGGAGCCATTTCTGCGCTCGCTTTACTTTCATTTTGTTCTCCTGAAAAATTTTAGGATAGGGACAGGGTTTTTCAGGCCCTGTCCAGTCATACCATTCTCTTTCGGCCTCGATAGCGCCCCGCGCCCATAAAGATTCTCAGCAAGAACCCTTATGCGGCCACGGGGGGATATGAAAGACCCCATCCTACCTATAGGACTTCGTTTGTTCACATTGTGAACTAAAATTTAAGCGTGATCGCCCTTGTCCCCTTTATCGCCTTTGTCTCCCTTATCACCCTTGGGCCCGACAACGGAATCACCTTTATCCCCTTTGTCGCCCTTCACGGAGTCACCCTTATCGCCTTTGACAGAATCGCCTTTATCGCCTTTATCACCCTTGTCACCTTTTACAGACGCCCCGTCTTTCCCATCTCGACCCGGTGCCCCATCCGCACCCTTCACAGAATCGCCTTTGTCGCCCTTCGCCCCGGCCACTCCTGCTGGCCCCTGCGGGCCAATCGGACCTTGGACTCCGGGAATTCCTTGCTTCCCCTGCGGCCCAGTAGCGCCCGCAGGTCCGGCTTTCTTGGCTAGACTGTGAATCAGAGCAATAACCGCGACAGCGGCACCACCAACAGCAATAAAATCAGCGTACGGGACTAGTACGAGCATGTTTTTCTCCTATAAAATTTGGCAGAATATTTGTTTCTTAGTAGCTGCATTGCTACGTGCGCCTTAACTGCCGGGGCCCAAATCTATGTTTCTGGTCCGTGGCCTTTTGGAATCACCTGACCAGTTGCTTTTCTCTCTTCTTCTTCCTCTTTGCCGACTAAATTGTTTAATCCACCAATAAAAGATACCTTTCGGCTGGGAACTGCGCCCGCATTCGGGCTAAGTCCATGACTTAAAAGGACTCTTTCCCAGTATTTCGGATCTTCATTCGTAATGTCGGGGTTCTCAATCGGCTTCATCAATCCCTATGACACACTTCTTCCCTCTTACATAGGACGTGTAACGATACCACACATCCTATTGAAAACAAGTGACTTACGTAAATCATTGATTACAAAAGACTTACAGACTTGTCAGAAAAAAGATGTATTTTTCGGACAAAACTAGGAATTTGCCCGACGCAGCCATCCCGCCAAAAATTTTGCTTCGGCTGGCTTTTCCGCCACAATCGCTTGGTAGTGCTGCGTTAATACCTGTTTGTACGTGGGTAGCAGGCCGTCCCCAGCAATATTCGTAGCAGATAGGGTGTTGGGTCCGAACAGGCCGTCTTCTTCGATTAGAAGCGCCCGCTGCAACAATTTGACCGCCTCGCCCACCCCAATATTTACCCCGGCGTCAAATAATTTATTGGCAACCAACTGGGAAGTTATTTGGCTATAGAGCGGTTTCCAGTAGTGTTCGGAATAATATTGGACGGCTTGATCGGGCGTGATATCACGAATATTTACATCCGGCATGTCCCGTTGTTCGATTCCGTACTTAGTTGCACCCCCAGGATCGTCCGGATTATTTACATATCCGCCTTCGAACCCGAGGGTGTGGTTCACTGCTTCTGCGAATTGTGCCATTTATTGAGAAACCACTACTTCCCCGGATTTGTTGCTGTTTGACCCGCACGAACGGAAGCAGTAGAAAACTTCCCTCCCGCTATCGTGACTTCCGTTGAATGTATAAACCAAATCCCATTCGCCAAAAGGATAGTGGTTGCCGTAGCCTTCAAAAACCAGGGAGCCCACAGCGTCTGTGTAGGTTGTACCGTTCCACGTCACTTCTCCAGAAACATTTTTCTGGCCGTAATATGTGAAGTCGAAGGCATAGGACAGCGTGGCCTCTGGCGTGAACTGCGCATTGCTACAGACACCCAAATTGCAAGTTCGGGTGGTTTGGGAATATACATCGTAGGTTGATTGCGCCTTGACGTTCAGGCTCAGACCGATTGCTGCAAACAGAATCACTACTGCGATTGCTTTCCTCATTTTTCCTCCTCAGATTTCAGGGACGAATAAATCCTACCAAAATCGTTCGGGCATGTCAAGAACAATTTCCAATAATTTTGCTTGACACGGCTGTTCACTATGTGTACGGTGGGATTGTAGTTCAAATCTAATACTGAGGTGTCCCTGTGAAAAAGATTTTCCTTTTGATAGTTTTGTTCGTGGTTTCAGCTTTTTCAGCCAATGCTCAAACTTTGGCGCAGCCGCCGAAATTGATTCGTTTTTACTCTTATTTGAATCCGCAACAAACCTACACATTCCCGATATTCTCGTCCGCAAAAGCTGGCGACACGCTGTTCGCATTTATTACACCTGGATCCGGCATCGCGGTAACAGACCCGCAAGAAACTTGGACTCTGGTTCCCGGCACCACTGGTTTGTGGACTGCCACGGCTTCCGGCAACACAGTGACAGTTACCATTTCGTTTAGTCAGGTCAGTTACGTAGAGGCGATATTTGCAGATTATTCTGCTTCTCTTGTTTTGGACCAAGCGGCCCAAGAAAGTTTCGGAACAGGTACAAGTTCTTTGTCTTTTTCAATTACTCCAAAACAGGCCAACGATTTGGTTCTAGGGTATGGCTGGAACGGCACCACAAACTACGATAGTTTGACAGGAGGTACAGGCTACACGCTGGAAGCCTTTGACAATGCCATTTACTTTGAAGACCAAATTCAATCTGCGGCGGGACCTATCACAAGCTCAGCCTCGTGGAGCAGCCCCGTGGGTTGGTATCAGGGAGTTGCCGCATTCAAACTAGCCGTTGCGCCTCTTCCGGTTGTAACTCTCCCCGTGACGGGCAGTTTATTATTCGATGCTGGTGGTGCCGTCTACATCGGAACAATTAATGTTCAGCAATGGAACGGATCCGTGGGTGTTCCGGCTGGAACTCTGGCCAGTGACGCGAACGGTGTTTTGACGGGCACTCTGACTGCTAACCCAAATTTCGTGGATGCGAATGGAAATCTCAATTTCGCTTTCAGTTTGAATATTCCTAACGTCCCGAACGGCTTCAACTGGGCCGTGCCAGTTCAGGAAATTCAACAGGGATCGACTGGCCTAGTCGTGAACGAAGTTTTATTTCAACAGCCGTTCATGACAAAATTATTGGCCATAACCAAATCCTTCAGCATAAGTTTGGTCCCATGACTCCGTACTATCTAAAAGTTGTTGCTACGTACGGAGATTTTCAAGTCGAGGAGCATGTGCTTGCCGGGCATTTTCAGGTCCGGCAAGTTTCCTCAAATGAAACGTTTCGTGCGATTAGTTTTTACGCCGCTAAGGAAATTGCTCGAATCCAAGATCGGTGGCAAAAGGAAAAAGCTATTTCTTCTCTAGCTCCCGCTTCCGTTCTGCCAATTGTTCCACCAGCTTCGCGTGGAGCCTAGAGATATCTGCGATGTTTCCACCTATGTTTTGGCCGTCCTCGACCATGTAATAGGTTTGTACGATGCTATCGATCTCCCGGTCGCAGAGTTTGAGTTCTTTTTGGAGTTCGTTACAGCGTTCAAGAGTGAGTGACATGATCCACGGGTCGGATGAAAAAAGACTTCACGGGCCAAGAGTAACCGTTCACTTCAACGAATCTCTTTGTGGCCTTGATAGCGGCTTGCGCTCTTTTTCTCGTGTGAAACAGAGTAAGATGATTTGTCCACAAAATGTTGAACTCGTCGGGCTTCGCGTACGGACTCAGCCCAAGCGTACCCCAATCTCCGATTATGATGTATCCGAATATTTTTCTCATGTGTCTAGAATGTCCGTTATCTGTTCACTTTGTGAACTGAACCCTGTGGCGTCCGGAACGCTCGGCGGGTCCAATCCTTTTTCTACCCGGTCGAAGGCGTTTTCCAGGATTACTTTTCCATGATCCGCATCGAATCGGCTTTTGGATGTTCCGAACAGGATTCCGTTTACGTACAAACCCCAAACCTTTGGTTCGACTTGTTTGACTTCCAAAATCAAAACACACCCCCGTCCCGAATCACTTTTCGCAATTTCCCGTCCTTGCAGCGCCACCACCATTTCGCAAAATAGATGGCGGTGTGTTCGCAGGCATAGCATCCAAGACAGCGGCTGCATCGATAAATCAGATCGTTGGTTCGTGCGTCCCGGATGTTGTGGACTTCGCACTTTTGGGTATTTTCTTTCTCACCCACTTAGACATAGTACCACAATTTGTGAGTTTTAGCAAGCGTATTTGCGAAAGAACTTGACATCTAGTTTAAACTTTGAGAGAATTTCTTGTGGAACGGGAGCCGCTATTCGATAAGCCAAAGCGCACGAAACGGAGCATTCCGCCTCTGAACCTAGAAGAACTTGAGGAATGCCCGTATCACGCGACGGATGATGATCTCCCGACGATATTCTGGCCAGAGCCAAGTCTGGACGAGGAGTTTAAACAATGAGTGTGATACCATGGTTGGTTCTTTTCTATGGGATTTACAAACTTCTTAAATGGATCGGCGTTCGAATCCAACAATATAATTTCGAACAGCAGTACCTCTACGAACTCGGGCAATATTTAAGAAAGACGGGCTGGAAACCAGAGTGACTGGCCTGCTAATCGCTTTAGGCTTGATGCTCTTGCTGGCGGCGGTGTGCGTAGCGAGCCGTGTCACAGAAATCCGGAGGCACCGTTGATTTGTTCACTATGTGAACAGGAAAAAGACGGCTTGGCAGAAGACGAAATTTGTCTGGATTGCCTCGCGAAATATCTAGAAGATTTCCCGCACGAACCAGAGGATATTATTTGCTTGGATTTTGATTCCGTATCCGACGAATCAACAGAATTCCCAACAGACTGATTGCCAGAGCCATCAAAAAATCCACCCAGAGCGGACTCCCGGCCCTGCCTAAGTACGCACCAACCACCCCAGTTGTGAGATAGACTAGAAGGACTACCTGCCAGGTTTTCATTGTTCTTTTTTCAGGTAGTCATTCGAGACAATTTTTAGTTGGACCCGACCCAACCCGCGCACATGGCGTTCCGGCTCCGTCCGGATCACGACACCCTCCCGAATATGGTTTCCGCCTGTCTTGGTTTTTCCGTCCACCAAAGAGGAAATCTTTTCGAGATCGTACGGCCCGTGATAGAGCAGAGGAGCCCATTCGATATTGTATCCGCCCGTCATTCCGCGGGCATCGGTATAAGTTACCCAGTTGCCGTTTGGGGTTCGTATATCGAACAAAAACAGGTGCGGTGCGTCTTTGGTGTGTCCGTACTCGAATCCGCCCTGTGTGGGCACCGCTTCACCGTAGAGCACATATCCTGGATGCTCCCGACACCATTTTTCGATATCGGAATTCGTAGACAGAATTTTCCGCCAAATATTTGTGCTGCCTGCTTTTTTCCACAGCTTGCGACTCCCTGCGTACATTTTCCCGCCGCCCAGCAAATCCGCTTGGAAAAGGAAGCGCCCGTTCGAGCCGTGGATTTTCTCGGTAACTACCACCGTTTCTGCGGGCATGGTGATATCGCCTTCGGTGACAGCGGCATTGAAAACATCTTTGTAGTGTTTGAAGTTTTCCACGTCGTAAACTGGCGGTGTGTTCCGGGGTGCTTTTTCGTTCGCGCCGCCACACTCACCCCACGGATCGTACTGGCCCAGAGTGATGATCTTAACGGCCCAGTTTTTGAGGAAATAAATCCAACCCTTAAAAGAGCGAGGCATCGTCTTGGATTGCTTCGAACTGGGTTCGCGGTCTTCTTGGTCCTCGGGCGGGTTCCAATGGGTAATGCCTAACAGTTCGGCTACGTCCGCGCCTTCCTGCGCATCGAAAGTTTCTCGAAATTCCTGAATCGGCATGAGTAAACCTTCGGACCATTCCTTTCGGAATTTTCGAACGGTAATTCGACGATATCTTTCTGGAATTGGATCTTCTGGAACCAATACTCGTAGCTGGCCTGCACCATCCTTTTCCCACACAAAACTGAATTGCGGAAGTTCGGGCACAATAGAATCGGGTTCCACGTAAATAGCTAAATCTCCGACTTTGAATTGTTCTAGACGCACCACTACTTGGAATCCGCCGATCTCGACTAAGCCGAGGGAGTCGGCATTTTTATGTGGGAGGATTTCTGTGATACGAACTACTTTAGCTTGATGTTGGCTCATCTTTTCCTTCCACTGTTTCGTCGCGGATATCGGCCAATTCTGCGTTAGAATCTTCCAGAATGGTTTTGATTTCCTTTAAAAGCGTGAGGGCCTCAGCATCCTGTTTTCGTACGTAAATAGACCATCCGATTTCCACCACAATCGCGAGCAGGATTAGGATTTCTATCCACATGGTTGTTCACTTAGTGAACTAACTTTCGCCGCCCGTATCTACCGATTCTCCCAGATTTTCGCTTGGGAATTCCACACTTGTTTCGGCCTCTGGCTGTTCTGTTCGTGTCGCTGTTTCTGGTAGCTCTCGGCTGATTTGGGGTTCTTGCGGTCCCGATGATTCCGCTGCTTGTCCATTTGCTATCTCCTGAATCGAGCTTTCGATTTGCTTAGGATCCGTAGGCAGGATTTCATACAAAATCTGACGGATCGGAGCGGGCATAGTAAAATCCTTAATAGGTACGTTTGTGCGGATGTAGATTTTAATGGTGTTTCCGAGGCCGACCAGATACGTACCTACGGAACAGATTCCTGCGCCTGGGCCTTCCGTTTCAGGTGTGCGGCCCTCGAACGCATACACACCGAACCCCTGTGGAATCAGTTTACCCGATTCGAGCACGGTGGAAATTGGGTCCGTACCTGGAGCGGAAACGCGGGCCCAATTGAGAAACTGAGTATCCACGATCCAGATGGAATCATCGGCTTGAACTGTAAATTGAAGGAGCATTAATGGAGTTCCTCAACCCAATATTTATAAGCCGATCCCATCTCTCGTTCTTGTTGTTCTGCGATTGCTTGGGCGGCTTCGAAAGACGTGAATTCTTCTCGCGCATACTCGTTTCCTGTACGGCCTTGTTTCTGGCCTCCATAGCTATAATGGATTACAAACTGTCCACGACTTCGCCGGGCGCAACCACCAAACAGCGGAAGTGGGTACGCAACATATCCCAACTGTTCGGTTAGGAATTTGAGCAGTTTTTCGGCGCGTTCCGGTCGCAAACAGAAAAATGCGGCAGCGTTGTTATACCCAGTTGTGCCGTCTGCATCGTTTCTGTGACCATCGCTATTTTTGTTTCGGCTGACAGAAACCCATCCGTCGCCTCCAAAACGAATAGCAAAAGATAGAAAACCAGAATCACTGCGGGGCAGCTTTTCGATCTCTTCTCTCTTTGGTGTGACCGGGATCTTGTTCATTTCTTCGAGCAGAGCTTCGGCTTCCGCACGAGTCACAATCGTACACCCCACCTTGGCAGTCTCGCGGGTAATCAACTCCACATCGTAGCCTGCGATCTTCATGGTTTCTCTCCTCTTTTCCTAAGTCGTTTGCCTTTTACTAAAGATTTTCCTGTTTCTACTGGGTGATTTATTTTTGCCCGGCATTCATGGTTTCGTTCGCGAATTCGGCAGTACGGACAGCGAACCATTTTTCCGAGCGTAGGGTTTCTAGCGGAAAAAGAACCATATTGCTGTGTACGGGCGGCTTTCTCAACCAACTGGGTGAGAAGCTGGGCTTCCTGAACGAGACGGGGAATTTCGGTCACAGATTGTACTTCTCCGCTTCAACTCGTGTGAGAAAAAAGTGAATCCCTCCAGAACACTCGTTCCATCGATCTTCATCCCATTTATCGGCGCGAACCCATTCTCCCGTTTTATACACAAAAGAAGAGTTGGATTGAGATATTCCAACTTCTGCACCGATTACTTCTAGAACTTTGGCTCGTTCTGCGCGACATTTACGGCCTGTTGCGTTCGAACGTCGGGCTTTCGATGGAATGAACAATCGAACAAGAACATTGTTCTGGCATTTTTTCCAAACAAAGAGCGGGCCGTGATCCGGAACAATAGATGCTTGTGCAAAAGCTAGTTCTGCATTTATCGCACTGCGTAGGTTCGCACTGCGTAGGTTCGCACCACCTAGGTCCGCACCGCCTAGGTCCGCACCGCCTAGGTCCGCACCGCCTAGGTCCGCACCGCCTAGGTCCGCACCGCCTAGGTCCGCACCGCCTAGGTCCGCACTGCCTAGGTCCGCACTGCGTAGGTCCGCACCGCCTAGCTCCGCACCGCCTAGGTCCGCAC